>JAEEGG010003157.1_pt1 | contig 41423 bp, 32 predicted proteins | sample 9134161 | NCBI WGS metagenome assembly JAEEGG01 (sample SAMN16246543, study PRJNA631951) | gut metagenome | biome: gut microbiome; feature: rumen; material: CR-attached | host: Bos | place: Iran: Karaj | collected 2018-10 | reverse complement strand
TAAGATTCTGAACGTGGAAAAGGCGAGCCTCCACCGCGTGCTCGACACCGAAGAAATCCAGAACCTGGTGAACGCCATCGGTTGCGGTCTCGGCACCGAATGCAAGCTCGAAAAGCTCCGCTACAACAAGATCGTCATCATGACCGATGCTGATGTGGACGGCTCCCATATTCAGACTCTGCTTCTCACTTTCTTCTTCCGCTACATGCGCCCGCTCATCGACGAAGGCCACGTGTTCCTCGCCATGCCGCCCCTGTTCAAGCTCAAGGTCGGCACCAAGGAAACCTACCTGTTCGACGAGAACGACAAGGACGAAGCCATGGCGAAGCTCGAAGACAAGAAGAACGTGACCGTAAGCCGATTCAAAGGTCTTGGCGAAATGTCGCCGGAACAGCTTTCCGAAACGACCATGGATCCGACCAAGCGTTTCTTGAAGCAGTGCTACGTAGAAGACGCCGTGGCCGCCGACCAGATCTTCAGCATGCTTATGGGCGAAGACGTGGAACCGCGCCGCAAGTTTATCGAAACGAACGCCTACAAGGTCCTGAACGACCTGGATGTGTAAGGTCATGGCTCCGAGCAAAGAAGATTTTCAGACCGTGCTGACGCAGGCGCGAGGGCTTGTCCAGGAGCAATTGGAACTCACCGAAAAGGTGATTATCAATGTTGCGAAAAACGCACCTGCAGGAATCGGCGAACGCCTTGAATCGCTTTTCCAGCGCAAGGGCAAGCGAATCCGTTCGACGCTCCTTTGCCTAATTGCGCAGAGCGGTTCGCAGAAACCCGACAGCCAGCGCGTGGCACAGTCCTGTGCAGGCATCGAGCTGTTGCACCTTGCAAGCCTTGTCCACGACGACATCATCGACGGCACCGACATCCGCCGCGGGCAGAAGACCGCCCACAAGGAATGGGGAACGCAGGTGGCCGTCCTTATTGGCGACTACGTTCTTTCGCAGGCCATGCAGTGCGTGATCGACGAAGAATCGCACGACATTCCGACAGTTCTTTCCAAGGCAGCAGACAAACTAATCGCCGGTGAAATTCTGGAGCTGGACCAGTCCGGCAACATGCGACTTTCGTTTGAAGAATACGACCGCATTATCGACGGAAAGACCGCAGCCCTGATTGCAGCGGCCGCCCGCATCGGCGCCATCCTCGCCGGATTCGACAAGGAAAACATCGACAAGTGCGCCCAGATGGGAAGCCACTTCGGCATCGCCTTCCAGATTATTGACGACCTTTTGGACTACGGTTTCGGAAGCAAGAACCTGGACAAGGCGAAGTTCACCGACCTCGGCAACGGACTCATCACGCTCCCGCTGCTGTACTACTTCGAAAGTTGTAACGAGCAGGAACGCACCGAGATGGAAGCCCTAATTGCAAAGGCGGAAGAGGCCGGAGTCCCCGAAAGCATTATCGAAAAGCTGAACGAAAAGGAAGCTTTCAAGAAGGCGAAGACAAACGCCCAGGGTCACTTGGAAAAGGCTCTCGAAATTGCTCAGGAACTTCCGAGTTCGCTCTTCACCGAAGAAATCGTCCAAATGTTTTCTTCGATGGACAACCGCGGCAATTAGCCGGCGGGAACAGGCACTTGACAACGTAGGCGCTTAATTCTATATTTCGCCTCAAACCTGGGGATATAGCTCAGTTGGTAGAGCGACAGGTTCGCAATCTGTAGGTCATGGGTTCGACTCCCACTATCTCCATAAAAAAGACTAGAACGTTGTTCTAGTCTTTTTTAAATAAAGATTCCCGCCTACGCGGGAATGACATGCAAGGTTATACAGCGAAAGATGTCTAATGGTTGCCGCGATTCCAGTCGGACGGAGGTGGCTCACCCCCAAAAGGACGTCCCCCCGGCTGTTCCCATTTCGGGTTCTTGGAATTGTTATTGTCGAAACGGTTTTCAGAACGGTTGAAAAACGGACGCTGGTCGCGCGGTTGATTTTTCGGGAAATTGTTATCGAATCGGGGCTTTTCTTCCCGATTATTTTGGTTTTCCTTTGCGAATTCCTGACGGAAGTTTTTCTTTTCCGCTGCAGAACTGTTGCGCAAATCCTTCAAGATTTGCTCCCTGGCCTCACGACGCTCAGCACGCAGCCGCTGCCAGTCCGCGTTTTCCCGCGCGTCCAGATTTGGCTTTTCCCGCGAAATTTCGCTTTTTTCGGCAGGCGTCGGAACCGAAGATTCCGGACGTTCCGAAGACGGAGCGGCATAAACCAACGCCGCAGCCAACATCAAAGTCGATATGAGAACAGTCTTTTTCATACACAACCTATTGCAAATTCCGTGCCAAACATTCAATCGTGTGGCCTACTTTTTGAAATCCTCTTTTTTCATTCCGAGCCTTTCCATGATTTCGCGCAAAACCTTGCGGTCAATCCCCAGAATGGTCGCAGCAAGCGTCAAGTTCGCATTGCTATCCCTCAAGGCACGGCCAATGACATCGCGCTCCACAATTTCGCGGGCTTCCTTGAGCGTACGGGGCGATTCCTTCGCCTGCGTCTGCACATCGCCGAGCCCCAAATCGTTCGGCTGCACCACTCCATGGACCGCCTGCACCAAGGCCTTCTGCACCTTGTTTTCAAGTTCACGCACGTTCCCCGGCCAATGATAACCGAGCATCGCCTTTTCTGCATTACGACTCAGGCGGAACTTTCCGCGGCCATATTCCGCGCCATAGCGTTCCAGGAATTCTTCGGCCAACAGAATCACGTCCTGTCCGCGTTCCCTCAAGGCGGGCATTACCACGGGCATCACCTGGATACGGAAATACAGGTCTTCCCTGAAACGTTTCGCCTTCACCGCCTCTTCCAAATCCACATGCGTTGCACTGATCACACGCACGTTCACCGGAATTTCGCGATTGTCGCCCACGCGGGTAATGTGCTTTTCCTGCAACACGCGCAAAAGCTTCACCTGCATATTCATAGGCAGTTCACCAATTTCGTCGAGGAATATGGTTCCGCCGTCGGCCTCTTCAAAGAACCCCTTACGAGTTTCGATCGCCCCCGTAAACGACCCCTTGGCATGCCCGAACAAAAGAGATTCCATCAGGTGTTCGGGGATAGCGCCGCAATTGACGGGAACAAACGGCTTGTCGGCCCTGGGACTATGCCTGTGGATATACTTCGCAATGACTTCCTTACCCGTACCCGTCTCGCCACGGATAATCACCGGCATCGGGAGTCCGGCAAGCTTATCGGCAAGCTTGACAAGGTCCGTCATGACCTTGCTCGAATACACGATACCGTCCTTGCGGACAACGTTACGGAATGTTTCGAGCGATTCCTTGTCGCGAATACGGTCGTACGCCGCAAACGCAAACTTTTCGCAGACCGTCACAAAAGAATCGAAAAGGGCGCTGTCATCTTCGGTAAAAGGCTCCTTACGGGCAGCACGCTGCAAATAAAGGTACCCCGACTCACTATCCGGCGTACGGAACGGAGAAACCATAATACTCGTGAGCTGGTTCTGTACAATCGACTTGGACAAATCCGCCGAATCGTCGTCCAGCTGGTTCCACACCACGGCACGCTTTTCGGCCTTGGCCTGCTTGACCGCCGAAATGGAAATCGACACCTGCTCCGGGGCACTCAAATGGAGCGGACTTTCGCCGCCGATATCCAGGACAGCCGCATCGGCATGAAGAACGTTTTTAGCGACTTCGAGAATCTTTACGAATAGGGACTCCGGTTGCACCTCGTCAAGCAGAATCTTCACGACATCGAGCATCTTTTCGGTGGCAAGCATTGTTTCCGACTTCATGGCTTCCTCGTTTTTTCAGCAGTCGCTAGGGCAGGTCATTCTCTGCAGGTGTGGGCAAATCCCCGAGTTCGTTCAACGGGATCGATTCCAAAACGGGCCGAACCTGTTCAGGGCGTTCCGGGGCAGTTTCCAGGCTTCTCGATTTTTCGAGCAGCAGGTTTCCCGTCTCGTCGATGTCGGGACTTTCGTTCCGCACAAGGGCCAGCAGAGCACATATAACTAATATAAGTCCAAAAAGGCCTAAAACGACAAATTTGAGTCCACTTTTTTTAGATCGCAGGGCCGCTTTTTTGTAGGGTAACGGTACTTTTTCACCATCCGAGACATTGCGCGGGAATTTTCGCCCCATTTTTTCGCTATACACACTTTCGGCATACTTCTGGACAGCTGTCGAAAGCGACACCGCCCCCATACCGAGCGAGGCGAGCGCAATCTCCAAAAGTTCATCCAGTTCGTCGAAATCTTCCGCGCGGGAATCGGGAGCAACGCGCAACAAGGACTTCCACAAAGGTTCCAGGGCAGAAAGCTCCTGCGCACTGCATAAGCCGATTCCATAAAGAATTTCCGTCACATCGACCTGATCGATAGATGCACTTTTTGCAGCCATATCGTCGTAGCCAGAAGTTTCCAGGAGGTCACGCCCCGAAACCCAACGGAACAGCAACATACCCAGGCTAAACAGGTCGCTTTTTGTGTTAGCTCCCTTTCCCTGAAAGCGTTCCGGAGCGGCAAACGCCAATGCGCCAGGCCCCACGATTCCGCAATCAATCAGCACCGTATGCAGATCCTTTCCCGTGCGGCAAAGCATCACGTTCGAAGGGTTCAGGTCGCCATGATGAATACCATTCTTTTCAAGGGCATTCAAAGTCTGCGCGATTTCGCGGAGAAGCCCCAAGGCTACAGGAACAGGCATCGGCAAAACCGTAGCCGAGTCCACACCCTGAATAAAGTCATAAACAAGATAGGGAATGTTTTCGCGGGAACCCGATTCACGGATGCGGTAAAGCCCCTGCAGGTTCAAGCGTTCCAGTTTTTCGACAACAGTCTTATCGTAACAGACGTCCTTTCCGTACCATTTTAGGACAAATTCACTACCTGCAGCAGCAATTCCGTACACATCGGCTTCGCCACCGCGGTGCAACAGGCAGCAACCGGCAACCTGGTCTAAGATACTGACTTTCGGAGCTGATCCATTCATCCGATAACCGCGCCTACAACCGCCCCGACAAGACCATCGACTTCAGGGAATCTTCCGCCACAGAAGTCCAATAACGCAGCGACTGGTTCTGGGGAGAATGCTGCAAACCCGCAGACCAGGTATCCCAAGCCGATTCCACATCGCCCTCGTTCCAATAAATATTTCCCAGGTTAATGTAGGCCGAGGCAAACTGCGGCTTACGTGTCAGCACCAGGATAAAGATATTCTTTGCAAGTTCTACGTTTTCCGCATTGCCGCTATTGGAAAGTATCAGCGCCTTTAGGTTGTAGCTAAAGTAGTTCGCGCTATCCAGCTGAATAGACTTGTCCAGCAGGGGAATCACGTTCGCTTCGGCGTTTTGCGCCATCGTCGCACGCGCCAAGTAAAAAAGGCACGTCGAATAATTGGCATCGATACGGCCACTGCTATCGATATTCGAAAGAATCCTGAATTCCCTCGAAGCCCTTTCCCAATGTTCAAAAGTCGGAATCCGCAAATGTTCCGCCTCTTCTGCCTCGGCATAATAAGACAAGGCAAGGCCGTAGCGGGCATCCCGATTGGCGGGTTCAGCATCGAGCACCTTCGAAAAATTCCGAATCGCACGGTCGTAATCGCCAATACGCAAGGCATCATTTCCGCGTCGGACATCGTTTTCGACGCAGGACACCAGCAAAAAAGCGATTAAAGGCGCCAATATGTAACAAACTCGCCTAAGCATGTTTTAAATATATATAAAAAACCCCGGCGGAGCCGGGGTCCCTGAAATTCAACCAAGTAAAAGATTACTTTTCGATTTCGTACTGAGCAACGACGTTGCCTTCGTTGTCGAGAGCGCGGACAACGTTTTCGTCGCGCTGGAGAGTGAGGTTGGCCTTTTCACCCTTGGCAGTGGTCACTTCGACGGACATGGAACCATCGGCGTTCTTCACGGCGGCGATGGAGTTGCCCTGGGCATCCTTTTCGAAGTAGCTGTCGCCAGAAGCGAGCGGGTTAGAACCGGTCCAGAATTCAATGGTGTTCAGCACGAGGCCGTCCACGAGGAACAAGCAGATGCCGTACACCGGCAGCCAGAACAGGAAGAAGTGAACAATGGAGTTGATCCACTTGTCACCCAGGGTGCCGTTCCAGTCGTGAAGCTTGTTGAAGCAAGCGTTCTTGCCATAGCAGCCGGAAAGAACGATCATGCCGGCGCAGAGAAGGGTTACAATACCTTTTTTCATTTTTACTCCTTGAGGTTAGATATTGTCTTATTTAGACGAGATAAATATAATTAAAAAAACAGAATTGAACTTTTTCTGAAAAATTTATTTTATCTATAGGATTTTTACCCCGTAAAGGCCCTTTTTCGCTTAATTTTGAACCTTTTTTAGATTGTCGAGCCTAGAATTTTTTCTTTTTTTTGAAAAAAAAACGCCAAAAAGTATTCTTTTTTTTACATTTTACTTTTTTGGTATTATATTAAGGTGAAAAATATCACACATTGAAAGTTTTTTTTATTTTAGGATTAAGACATATTGATATCTCGATATCATGGAGTGACAAATGGGTAATAGATTTGATATGATGAAACTGACTGTCGTTGCTTCTTTGCTTGCGGCCGCAACTGCCTTCGCAGCCCCCAAGCCGCTAACCGTATGGATTATGCCCAACGGAGCCTCGCCCCAGGAGACTCTCGAGAAAAGACTTGACCTGTACACCCAAAAGACCGGTATTCCCACCAAGGTCCAGGTTCTGGACTGGGGGGAAGCATGGAACCGAATTACATTAGCCCTATCCGGTCAACAGGAAGCCCCCGATGTTCTGCAGTTAGGAACAACCTGGATTCCCTATTTTGCTTCGCGCAACGAAATCAAGCCCCTGAATGAATTTTTAGGAAGCATCCAACCCGACCGGTTCGTCCCGGTCAGCTGGAACACGACGCATATCGACGAAGATACCGTCATCTATTCCATTCCTTGGTTCATCGACATTCGCGCCATTCTTGCGAACCAGAGACAGCTCAAGGAACATGGCATCACCAAGGAATCCGTGAGCACCTACGAGGGCTTTAGGGAAGCCATTCGCAAGGTTAATGCCAAGGACGAAGTTCTCGAAGACGGCGCCCATGTTCGCGGATATGCATTCCCGGGCAAGAACGACTGGAATATTCCCCACAACTTCGCCCCCTGGATCTGGAGCAACGGCGGATCGTTCATCAAGAAGGACGAGAACGGCAAGTGGAGCGCAAACATCCTTTCCAAGGAAACTCTCACCGGTATTGCAAGCTACCTGCATTTCGTGATGGACTCGTTGGTTTCAACAGACGCCCTGCAAAACAACACAGCCCAGATTGCGCAACAGTTCAATAACGGCGAACTCGCCTTTATCGTGAGCACCTCCGAAATCGTGATGCAGACCCGCATCCACGGTAGCCAGGGAGGCCTTTCCAACGCCCGTATCGGAAGCGATAGCGTTACCGTCATACCGATTCCGAGGGGTAAGACTGGCAGTGTCAGTTTCATCGGCGGTTCGAACCTGGCTATCCCCGCAAAGAACAATCGAGCCGAAGCCGTCAAGCTTTTGCAGTTCCTCGTGAACGATGAAAACCTCGACGCCTACACCAAGCAAATCGGCATGTTGCCCCCCTCCAAGAACGTATTGCAGGACTGGGCAAAAGACGAAAACTATAACGTACTCGTCAACGCCCTCGAAACAGGCCGCGCCTACGTAGCCATTCCCGAATGGGGCGAAATAGAGCAGTTACTGGGAGCCATGTTCAGCACCGTGTGGGAACAGATGGAAATTCCCTCTCTCTATTCCGAAGAAAAGCTGTACGAGATTTTCCAGAACTTCACCGTCGAAATCGACAAGAAGTTGAACTACCCCTCAGCAAACATCATGACCCTCGCCGAATTCAAGGAAATTTGGAGTGCGGTCAACGCGACTTCCGAAAAGAAGCCTGAAGTCGCCACCACGGATTCCACGGAAAGCGCCGCCGAAAGCAACATGCAAAAGGCTCCGTTCGTTTTCGTGACAGTCCTTATCCTCGGGTTCCTGTTCGCGTTCTTCCGCAAGAGAAAAAAGTAACGCATTAAGGTTGGGTGAGTATGCCAGCGGTCGCGCTTACAGATTTCTCGCGAAGCATCGTATTCAAGGTACTTCTCGTATTGATAATCGCCATGACGCTTGTCGTCACGGGGAGTATCTTTATTTTCAACAACAGGCAAGCCGACCTGTTGGTTGAATGGAGTTACAACAACAACGAAGCGCTGATCAACCAGATTGCCACCATGTCGACCAACGAGATGAAGCAATTTGGTGACCGACTCTCCCTGCTCGCCAAGACTTCCGAAATCCAGAGCATGGACCCGACCACCGCCGCCAGTTACATCAAGAGCTTCAACATCTCGTCGCTCTTCATTTCCGGCGAAGCCATTACTTTGTACGACAAAGACAACAATTTTGTCTGCGACAATTCCATGGTCGGGCTCCCAACCGAATCGCCCTACCCCATTGATTTTTCTCGCATCACGCCTCACCGTCCGTACATAACGCCATGGTTCAGGGATTCCAAGGACGCCCCGCCCAAAAGGATTTTCGGCATCAACATTTCCAACCGCGCCGTAGGTGACGGAAGCCTCATTGCAAACTTCTCGCTCCGCAGACTCTGGACAAATTTCCCGAATTACAAAATCGGCAAGAGCGGATTCCTGGTCGCGGTAAACGGCAAGGGAGACATCCTTTACCACCCGGATCTCAAGAAGTGGCTTACCGACACACACAATATCACCGAGCTCGGCTTCAAGAAAATGGACCCGCGCACCTACAAGGTCGAAAAGGCGAAGTTTGAAGTTCTGGAAGACAAAGCGTCGTACCTGATTAACTACCGCTACGATTCCAACTACGACTTCGGACTGATCGCCTGCCAGCCCAAGAGTGAAATCGACGAGCTGATTTCTTCGGCGACACAGGCCAGTATCGCCATCCTCATCATCTCGATCCTGATTATCCTTATTATTGCCGGATGGATGTTCTACATGCTGGGCGTTCCCCTGAACAAGCTGATCCAGCACATCAAGTTGATCACCGACGGTAACCTCGACATCAACGAATTCAGCGTCGGCTCCCGTAACGACGAAATCGGTCAGCTGGGTAACGCATTCAACACGATGCACAACACGATCAAGCGGCAGATCGGCGAACTCAACGCCCACAGGGACATGCTGGAACAGGAAGTTCGCGAACGCACCAAGGATCTGGAACTGGCCAACCAGAAGCTCGATCTGATTTCGAAGACCGACGAACTGACGGGACTGCCCAACCGCCGCGACATGAACGAGACCATCGCAAACGAGGTCGGACGTGTTCAGCGCACGCACAAGCCGTTCTGTTTCATATTTATCGATATCGACCATTTCAAGAACATCAACGACACCTACGGACATGCCTGCGGTGACCTTATCCTGAAATCTGTCGCCCAAACCGTTCGCACCCTGTTGCGCAAGTACGACGTTTTCGCACGCTACGGCGGCGAAGAATTCCTGACGCTGCTTCCTGAAACTGACCTCGAAGGAGCGGCTGTCGTTGCCGAACGTTTCCGCAAGAAGATTGAACAAATGACCGTTCGTTATGCGGACTTCACCATCAAGGTGACGATTACCCTGGGCGTATCGCGCTACGACGAACGCCTTGGTGCAGACCGAAGCATCCAGATGGCGGACAAGGCGCTTTACCGAGGCAAGGAAAGCGGACGTAACCAGGTGATCGTATGGGAACCGGAATGGGTTACCGAAGCCGACTATGAAGCGGCTGCAATCGAGCTTGCGGCACAGAAGAAAAACGCCGAAAGCAATGCCGAAAAATTGAACGAAGAAAAATAGCGAAAGCAACACACGAGGTTATATTCAAAAAAGGAACCCACCCGCCTGGGTGGGTTTCGTTATACCAAAAAACACCGGAAGATTTACTTCCGGTGTTTTTATATCGGGATGACTGAATTCGAATCAGCGACCTCTTGAACCCCATTCAAGCGCTCTACCAGGCTGAGCTACATCCCGTTGGTTCTGGTGGGTCAAAATTAGATAAAAAAAGGCTTTTTTGCAAGGCTAAAGCCCCAAAAAAGCCAAAATTTTACTTCCAGTAGCCGACAATCAGGATTTCGGGAGTTGCCTTGGGATACTTCTTGCTCTTGAACGAAACAATCTTGCGGATACTTTTCTGCTTGAGTTCCCAGCCCTCGCGAGCAAGTCCCTTTGTCGAAATCGTAATTTTCAGTCCCGGCACCTTTCCGCCTTCCTTGATCTTGTCGAGCTTATCGACATTGAGCATCACGGGCTTGGTCTTGATGCTGAACTGCTTTGCAGATTCAGGATCCAGCGTTAAATCCGGACGGGATTTCTTGTCGGTTTCCCAGACATAGAAAGACCATTCACGAGATTCCCCCTTGCCGTAATAGCCGGCATCAAACAGCTTTTCTCCGAAAAAGAACGGAGCCTTGACAATGCCATCCATCGAAGTGGTATAGGGCTTACCCGTAGTATCAACCAGAACGACAACCGGATTGATCTGGCCTTCCATATTCGAGAAATCAAAGTCGAATTCGATCGTAACCGTTCCATTGGCAGGAATCTTGGGCGGATACTTGAAATTAGACATTCCCACCCCCTGTCCCATTACCGTTTCCAGGACTATTTCCTTGCCCGAAATGTTCGCTCCCTTAAGAACGATATGCTTAGTATCGCCCTGGTCCACATAACCGATCGGATAAGTTTCAGGAACAAAACGGATTGCATCGTCGGCAAGGGCGCCAACGCACATCAAGGAAGAGGCCAACAAGATAGTTTTCAATTTCATGCCACAAATATACAAAATCAGGAACCCAAGGTACAGCCCAGGGCGCTCAGCACGTAATTTTCGCTTTCCCCGTTACGGTAGAAGGGCAACAGGATTTCGTCGTCGACCAGGGAATCGTCAAAACCGTTCAGCTGGAGCTGTTCGTCGATACGGCGCTTGAACATCGAAAAGCCACTGTTCCAGGGTTTCGATTCCACATTTTCATAACCAGCTTCAGAGAAAACATCAAGCTTGTAGTCCTTGCGCGTGTACCTATTATTTTTAGTCATATCAGTCCTTTTTTTTAAGGCACCGACAACCTAGAAAACCAGTGCCTTTCTGTGCATATAATATAGAATTAAGCAGATGTCATATTATGACATTTTCAACATTTGAAAGACAGGGAGGGAACGGGATATCGATTTTTTACTCTACCGAAGCTAGTGGCGAAAAGCGCCCGTAACGGATAAATTCCAGAATAGGGACTAGCGCATTTGTTATATTATGCGCAACACATTTTACAAGCCATGACCCGTATCGTAAAAAAAGATGACAGTTCCGAAGTCCGCCGCATCACATGGGTTGGACTCGGATGGAACATTGTTTTGTCGGTCGGCAAGTTTTTCGCAGGCTATTTCGGAGGGTCACAGGCCCTTATCGCCGACGCCATCCATAGCGCATCGGATTTTATCACCGACATCGCGATTATCGTGGGGTCCAGATTCTGGAATTCCCCGCCCGATGCAGAGCATCCCTACGGACATCGTCGTTTCGAGACGCTGATTTCGGTCGGAATCGGACTTGCCGTGTGCGCCGTAGGCTTTGGACTCGGCTATAACGCCGTCATCGCCCTCAAGGACGGAGTCCAGTCAAAACCCGAATGGATTGCCGCCATCATGGCAGCCGTTTCTATCGTCGTGAAAGAGGCGCTTTTCCGTTACACGCGAAACAAGGGGCGCGCCATCCGAAGCGAAGCGGTCGAGGCAAACGCCTGGCATCACCGAAGCGACGCCTACAGTTCCATCCCGGTACTGGTCGCAGTCCTTTTCGGAATCCTTTTCCCGGACCTCTGGTTTGCAGATTCCGTCGGCGCCATCATTGTGTCGGTATTCATTCTTCATTCGGGATTTGAAATCGCATGGCCGGGAATTCACCGCGTCGCCGACGAAGGCGCCAGCGAAGAAGTATCGCAGAGGCTGAAAAGCATCGCTCTCGCCTGTCCGAACGTAATTAGCATCCACGGGTTCCGTTCACGCTACGTGGGCTCCGACCTGCACGTAGACCTGCACGTGGTTGTTCCCGCCGAGATGACGCTCCTTGCAGCACATGACCTAGCCGAAGAAGTCGAACGCCAGCTCATTGAATCGGGCGAGAACGTAGTCGATGCGCTCGTACACATCGACCCCTACGACGAAAGAAAGGCGAACAAGTAGAAAGACCTCTACATGACTTTGGGGCGGCCGGTCTGCATTTTCATTAGCATATCGACAATTTCATTCCAGTGTTCCAGCGCCACCTTGCCAATAGCCGGGTCGTACATGACACCGAGATTTTTCTCGATTTCCTTGCGGCAGTAGTCGAGCGACATCGCATCGCGGTAGACGCGCTTACTCGTCATGGCATCGATCGAATCCGCAATGGCAATGATGCGGGCGCCGATAGGAATTTCTTCGCCCTTGAGCCCCTCGGGGTACCCACGACCGTCAAAACGTTCATGGTGATGCAGCACGATCTGCACCAATTCGTGCGTATAGTTCGACTGCATCAGGATCTTTGCACCAATGACCGGATGCTGCTTGATAATCGAGAATTCTTCATCGGTCAGCTTACTCGGTTTTCCGAGCACATTGTCGCTGATGCCCATCTTGCCGATATCATGCAGGTGTGCCGCATGCGTAATCAACGATACCGAGGCCTCAGAAAGGCCAAGGAAACGCGAGAGCAGTTCCGTATACGCCTTGACGCGTTCGGAATGGTGTGCCGTATAGGAATCCTTCGCTTCTTCCACCGAAATCAGGCAGGTAATCAGATCCTTCAGGTTCTGGTTCTCGTTGTTTTCGGTCGGTTTGTGATAGCGCACCTTATCGCGGTACATGTTCAAGTCCGCTTCCATTTTCCAGTCGCTAATGGACTTGCGGATACCCGAGTCACTGCGAAGCCTACTTTCACCGACGGCAATCGACAAATGGTAAAGGGCGTCCTTGTTGTATTCCTCGATATTCCTTTGCAGGCTGGAATACAGCAGGAACAGGGAATCGAGAGGAGCCTTCGTCACCACGGCAAATTCGTCACCGCCGATTCTAAAGCAATTCCCGTGAAGCCCATAAGCTTTCTTGATGGATTTTCCAGCTGCGATAATCAGGGCGTCACCCGCCTGATGCCCGAAGGTATCGTTTGCGTACTTGAGCCCGTTTACATCCATCAAGACCATCGTCCAGTTCCCGGCATCGGAGTCTTCCATGGCAATACTTTTGAGCAGTTCGTCAAAGGCAAGCCTATTTTCAAGCCCCGTCAGAGCATCCGTCGTCGCGACATCTTGCAGATGTTCGTTCATCACGCGGAGCTTACTGTTAATTTGTTCAAGCTCGAACGAAGTTTCGCGAATGAAGGTCGCCATACGGGCCGCAAGCGGAAGCCTAGTCGTCATTTCGGAGCGGATATCTTCCGTTCTTTCAGGAGTTTTCTTGACTGCGGCACCTTCACGCATCGAAGCGATGACAAGCGTAATGTTATGCTGGTTCAAGTGTCCCTTTTCGCGCAGGAATTCCCCATGCGAAAAGAAGCCCGTACTCGAAGCAAGCCCCTTGAACGGAGTGATTTCGTAAGTCGGTTCGCGCTGCGACCAGAACGCCTTTCGCGCCGCACACGAGAAAATGTGTTGCACCTCGGGCCCAAACTGCCTACATTTTTCACTTTCTTCCCTGATGCGGTCCACGATCAGTCCCGGCTCACCATACGAAAGCCTGATAATGGAACCTTCATCGATATCGGAAGACATCGTGAGTGAACCGTCGGGATTACTCGAACCCGGTGCGCGGACGATTGAGACACCATTATGCTCGTACAGCATCGGGAACTCAAGCGCATTGTAGAAGAAATTCTGGTCGTTCTTGATATTCAGATACTTGTTATAAACTTCGTAGGCGGGGATTCCACCCAGTTCGTAAAGGATGTTCCCTTCGGAACGGGTCACGTGGAAATTACGGCCGATCGGTTTCCATCCGCTAATCTTGCGGGAATCGACATAAAATTCGGGACCGCCAAAGAACAGCACCAAAAGACCGGATTTTGTATAGCCGCCTTCTGACGAGAAAATGCAAGAATTCGGGCTCGTAATATCGGGAGAACAGACGATGCCACCGAACACTTGGATATCGGATGCAAGGTCATCGAGCCCTTCGCAAAGGGACGTTGTCGAGAACGGGGAGATACAATGGTAAATTTCCACAGCCTTGACCCATGGATTTTCCTTGGTCACATTGACAATATGCTGTGCGATTCCACCGACAGATTCCCGATTATAATCATATTGGCGAACCGTGAACTTGCTCGTCGGCTTTTCGAAAATAACGGCAGATACAGAAATATCCGTAGAGACTTCACAATCAACGATATTGCCACTGGTAGAATTGCCCACCCAGGGCACATCGGGAAAGAACCTTTCCAGGCTGTCCCAAACCGGTTTCAACTTTTCAGGTTCCAGAATCGCCGAATGAATCTGGAAATACATTGTCGGGGAACCATGTTCCTTATACCATTTGCTGAACAGGGCGATTTCTGTTTCAAACGAAATAACGTCTTTGTAGTTAAAGATTTTGTTTTTCATTCTACCATATCCCGATATTTAAGAATAACTCACATCCAATATAAATTATATAAATGGAAATTTACAATTTCGAGCAAAAATTGCTTAAAAATTTTATTCCAAGTTGGAATATTCTAATGTTCGGGAAATTACACTATCGGCCGGCAAATTGGTCACCGAACTTGAGTTCGGTTTCCTTGGCACCGTTCAGATTGACAAGTCGATCCGGAGAAAACAGCATGTCGCGAGCAGGCCCTTCCTTGAGTGCTTGCAGGCGTTCGAAAAACTCTTCTGCAGTCTGTGCCGTAAGGAGCATCTGACGAATATGCAGGTCCGGGTCATCAAAGCCTTTGCAGAGGCGAGCGGCCAGTTGCTTGAGGCGGCCGAGCGCCCCCATTTCAGTGGAGCCGTCCTCGAGTTTAAACTTGTAGTAAAGCGGGAACACGTCGAGCGCCTCGACAGCTGTCATCTGACGTTCCGGGCGCCCTTCCCAGGCATCGGCAATTTGTCCGAAAATCCACGGGTTATGCATGGCACCGCGGCCAATGGACACGCCCGACACTCCGTAGGTTTCAAGACGCTCTCGGGCGGTCGCGACGCTATTCACGTCGCCATTCCCGATCACGGGAATCTTGGCCGCGGCAGCAACTTTGCCGATCCAGTCCCAGTTGGCAAGGCCGTTGTACCCCTGCAGCCTGGTGCGGCCATGCACCGTAAGCATCTCGACGCCTTCTCCCTCGGCAATTTTGAGCGTTTCCATCACGTTGATGCTAGAATCGTCCCAGCCGATGCGGCACTTGAGGGTAAGTGGAATGTCTACGCACGAAGAATCGAGCGCCGCCCGGACGTCATGCAGGATTTCTTGCAAGCGCGGCAGGTCGCGCAATAGTCCCGAGCCGCTCCCCTTCCCCGCGACCTTGGGAGCGGGACACCCCGCATTCACCTCGATGAACTCCGGGTGAAGGGCCTCGGCAATTTTTTTGGCGGCAGCGGCCATCCTATCCGGAAAGCGGCCAAAGATTTGGACGCCGAAGGGGCGTTCTTCGGGGAAGAACTTTAACTGCTTATGTCCTTCCAGGCAAAAAACGGCATCCCCGTCGGTCGGAACGAATTCCGACACCAAAAGCCCCATACGGTTTCCCGACAAAACACGGCAGAGTCTGCGGAAAGGGGCATCCGTCACCCCGTCCATGGGACTGAGGATTGTATTCGGAAAAACGTCCAAATTTCTGAGCCTAAAACTTTTCAACATTTTAACCACAATTATTCACAAATAGTCCGCAATCAGCACCCGAAAAAAATATTTAATTTCGGAGTGAACGATACGCTAACTCGTTGATAAACCTATATTTAAGCCGTGGCAAATATAACTAAACAAGCACTGATTCAAGAAATCGCCAAGTCCACCGGATTTGTGCGTAACGACATCAAGACTGTCATCGAACAGTTTCTCGACCTTTTGGGCGAAAAGCTGATCGAAGGCAACACCATCGAAATCCGAGGCTTCGGCACATTCAGCTGCAAGCCGCGTAAGGCTCGTCCGGCCCGCAACCCGCGCACCGGCGAAACCGTCCTTATCGAAGAACGCATGGTTCCCTCGTTCAAGTTCAGCAATGACATCAAGGACAAGATCAACAGCCTCGAAGCGCTTGTCGAAGGTGCCAATGCGAAACTGGAATCCGAAGGCCGCGACGTGATGCTTACCGTCAAGACGGAAGAAGACGAACCCGAAGAATCCGTCTAAGTCTTAGAGTTGTAAAGTTTATAATGCCCCGACATTGTCGGGGCAATTTTTTTGAAGGGAAAAGATCCCCGCCTTACGTCAGCGAGGCAATTTCTTCTTCGGTCAGGTAGCGCCACCCGCCCTTGCCAAGCGACGAATCCAGCACCACCGGGCCGATGGCTTCGCGCTTCAGGGTTTCCACGTGATTTCCCACCGCGGCAAACATGCGGCGAACCTGGTGGTACAGTCCTTCCCCGATCGAGATTAAGACGGAGTCACCGTCGACCTCGAGGGCCCGTGCAAGCACCGGCCTGCGTTCGTCCTTGAGCATCACGCCGCGAAGGAGTTCCGCCTTCTGTTCCTCGGTAAACGGGCGCGCAAGCGTCACACGGTACTGCTTGAGGTAGCCTTTCTTGGGGCTTTCCACCTTGTGAATAAAATCGCCCTGGTTCGAGAAAAGCAACAGCCCCGAAGAATCCGCATCGAGGCGCCCTACCGTCTGGATTCCCATCGCGGTAAAGCGATCGGGCAACAGTTCAAACACCGACTGGTGGTCGCGGGCATTGTGGCTACATTCCACGTCGAGCGGCTTGTCCATCATGACGTAGAGCTTTTCTATCGTCGGGACTTCTTCGCCATTCACCGTAATCGATTCCGGGCGTTCCTTGAATTCAAGAAACGGATCGTCAAGAACCTTGCCGTCCAGTTCCACCATGCCCATACGCACCAGGGCACGAGCCTCCTTGCGCGAACCAAAGCCGATAGAGGCCAGCAACCTATCCAAAGTCAAAGCAGGCATCAGTCATCCTCCGACATCATTTTCATAATCTTGTTGCGGATAAATCCAAGTTCCGGAAGCTCACCCGTCTTCAGGATATGGGCACGACGGCGCCAGAACGTATACGCCATCACACCGCCGTAAAAGAGCGTCGTCAAGAAAAGCCCCAAAACTCGGCACAGGTTCACCGAGAACCGAACACGCCCTTCCGTGCGCGGTTCATGGTCGTAGGTCCAATCCATCCGAAAATCCCAATCACCAATGTAGGGGTAACTCTTGAGAAAACCGTTCAAGGCTGCGGCGTAGCCCATGTGCTGGTATTCCATGCGGAAGCCTTCTACAAAGCAACCGACAAAGCGCACCCGGAACAAGCGGAAGAGTGCTGACATCTCGTGACGCACAGCCCACCAGGCACGGGCATCGAATTCGGGAGTCAGGAGAAGCGTCCAGAATTCCTTGTCCGAGAGCGAGCGCTTTTTTGTTTCCTCGTCATCCGGAACATCCGTCTTTTTTTCAGGTTCTTCTGCAGCAACTGGCTCCCTGGATTCAGGCATCGTTTCAGGTTCCTTCTTTTCGGGAACTTCCAATTCGACTTCCGAATCCACCTTCGGGGCGGTTTCCGTTTTGTCTACAGTTTCCTCCGACGGTTCTTTTTCCTGCTCCACTTTCGGAGCGGGTAGTTCGGTTTCCGACGTTTCTTCGGGCTCGGCCTGTTTAGGAGCATCCGCCTTTTCTACAGAAACGGGGACCTTCGCCACCTCTTCTAGAGTATCCACTTTTTCAGAAGGAGCGTTCTCTTTTTCGGAGGGAACATCCTCTTTTTCAGAAGGGGTTTCCGCCTTTTCAGAGGGAACTTCCTTGCCAAACTTTTTCTTGTAAGTGTAGAGAGTTTTCTTGAAAAAAAGGAGATGGACGCACACTCCGTCCAGCCCCGCAGAAAAATCAATCCAAAAAACAAACGGGAAAAACAGGGCGACAAGCGCCAAAGCACAAAGAACGCCCAGAACCCAGATCAAAACGACTAATTCTCCGTTTCGTCAGCCTTCTTGCTGATAATGTCGATCAGTTCGGCAAAGCTCTTGTTCTTGAGAATCTGACTGAACTGGTCCTTGTAATTGCGAGCCGTAGAAAGGTCGTCAATCACCAGGTCCCAAGCCTTCCACTTACCGTCAACAAGGCTCATCTTGTATTCCAGAACCGATTCCTTCCCCTTGTTCCACAGGTGGGCGACAACGCGAGCTTCGGAATCCCCTTTCATCTTGGCGTTTTCGTAAATCGTAGAATCTGCACGGTAGAGTTCCAGACGCTTAGCGCTAGAGTTTCGGACCATGCGCTGGAATTCGGCAACGAACTTTTCCAGGGAAGCTTCGTCCTGCGCCTTCCAGTCACTTGCCGAAAGCGACTTCTTGGCAAGCAATGCAAAATCGAAGGAATCGTTGAGCAGGTTTTTCACGCGCTCCGTTTCCTTGGCGTTTCGGCTAGACTTTTTCAAAAGCGTCTGCAGTTCCGCATCCTTTTTCTTGATAGCGGCCACGGGATCTTCGGCAGCAAAGGCGACCAAGGACGCGCAGGCAATAGCGATTAAAACTTTCTTGAACATTTTGTCTCCTTTTAACTCACTGATTCATATAAATCGTATGGAAGTCCTTGAGCGACATCCCCATTTTGGCGATCAGCTGAGCAAATTCCACGTTGTAGGCACAGACTGCAAAATAGTAATCTTTCAGCATCGTCACATTCTGCGTATAGGCGGATACCAGCTCGCCCGTCTTGGACTTGTCCAGATCGTACTGCATGGCAGCCCCCTTCAGAATCGATTCCGAGGCACGCAGGCTTTCCGTCAGGGCATCTAGCTTTTCCTTGGCGGCAACCACCTGATAGTACTGTTCTTCGGCACGCGCCATCAGACCATCCGAAGCATACGACTCTTTCAACTGCAGGGCCCTATAGTCGATTCGGCTTGCGCGGAAGCCCTCCCAGTTTTTCCAGAAATTCAGGTTGTAACGCACCCCGATTCCAATGACACCATCAAGTTTGTTCACGGCATCTTCGGCAAAGGCGTTTTTCTGCAACACGCTACGGTTTCCCGCCCAGCTTTTCACGTATTCGACTTCACCCATGATAAAGAATTCGGGTGCAAGCTTTGCCTCGGCAAGATCCATTTGTAGGCGACGGGCGCGAAGTCCTGCAGAAAGCTGACGCAATTCCGGGTGGTATTTCAGGGTCAGTTCACGCACTTCATCCAGCATTGGCAAAGGTTCCTTTCGCGGAAGCAGGACGGAATCCGACGCTACAAAGGAGTCATCTTCGTCCAAATTGAGCGAAAAACGAATCGCAAGCATCACGCGACGCATTCCCAGATTCGCCTCGGCAACGCCTTCCTTGACGGTATGCATCTTGGCCTTGAGATTCAGCAGGTCCATTTGCGAGACATTCGGATCATCGTCGTCCAAAGCCTCTTCGAGCTTTTCGTAGGCTTCGTCCACCTTGGATTTTGCATCGTCTGCAATGCGGATCATTTCTTTGGCCAGCAGGTAGTTGTAGTAATAGGTCTGCAGTTCCACGTCTTTCTTGTGGACCTGATTTTCGATATCGAACGACTTCTGCTGAACATCGGCTTCGAGAGCCATTTTACCGGCGCGGTACTGCCCTAGGTTTAAAGGCTGGATAAATTTCGCCTGCACCCCCCAGTACGGCCCCATCTTGGAAAAGTCATAGACATCGACCGTGTCACCATCCTGAAGTTCTTCCTTTAAGCCAGGCGCAGGACCAACCATCATCGTCACGTTAAAGGTCGGGAGAATGGCTTCGGCCTTGAGTCTCGCAATCTGGTTTTTCTTGGCCTCGGTTCCGTGCTGCAGTTCCTTTACCTGCGGATCTTTGGCAAGGCCTTCTTCTACAAATCGCATCAGGTCGTACCGGATTTCACCGGCAAGCGAAAGCGATGCGCAGATTAGAATGAAAAGCACTCGGAACATGCGCTATAATTTAGTAAAATAGTTTTAGATGCGGTAAACACCCATCGCCCGTTATTGACCGCTTGTCTCTAAAAAGTCGATACGAGTCAAGTTTCTGTACTTCGCGACAACATGTTCGTAATAGCGCGTCGGAAGCGGTTTCCCAGATTCTAGCATACGGTCTACCGCCGAATGTCCTAAGTTGTATGCAATCAGGGCATCTTTCCAGTTGCCGTATTTCGAAATGAGGCGGATCAGGTACGCCGTACCCACCGTCACGTTAATTTCCGGCTTGAGCAGGTCTTCTTCAGTTTCGATACTCAGCCCAAAATGCGCCCCCATTTTCTTTGCCGTTTCAAGCTTAATTTGCATAAGCCCAAGCGCCCCCGAATACGCCCCCGACTGTTTACGTCCACGCGCCTTGGGGTTTCCGTGGCTTTCCTGTGCCACCACCGACAAAATCAGGAGAGGATCGGTCGCATAGGATCTCGATATTTGCCATATTTGCTCCGTGAGCATTTCGCGCTGTTCTTCGGTCAAGCGATTCTTGGAAAGGTAGGCAAGCGCCTTGTCGATTTTGACGTAGTCCACTGTCCACTTGCCCCACTTGTTCAGTTGTTCCAAATCACCGCGCAAGGCCGTTTCCTGAAAAGCGAGGTCACGAAGTTCCGCCTGGCGGGCAAACCAATACGACACAAAGAGCCCAAGCGCCCCGAAACAAAAAACGAGGGCAACCGCAAACGAAATCGTCGAGATGTGGAAATTACTTTTCACGCCTGGTATTCTCTAGGTATTCCAGATACCCGACCCAATCCTGAATCAGCCCAAAAGAACTGAGCATCGTCGTGTCTTGAACGACACCTAACTTGCGGAGCGGACCGATCGAGGATTCCAGTTTATCGATTTCCTTGATATAGCGGTCTTTCTGGTTCTGAAGTGCAATAATCTGCGCCTGCTTATCGGAAAGTTCTCGCCCCTGCGTCGATATGATTATCAACAACGTAACTACCCAGCCCAGAATCAACGATAAGAAAGCCACCGCCACGCCGGAACTGACCGTAATACCGGAGCGGAGTCCATAATGCAGGCCAATCTGTTGCAGCTGTTTCTTGGTTCCCGATTTCTTGTAGGCGTTACGATTTTCGTACACCTCGAAAATGTTAAGGTATTTGGAGAAATAGTCCTCGAGTTCTACCGAATCAAATATTAGAATCAGCGTAGACTTTTGCGACTTGACGCGGCTCAGGAGTTCCAGGAAAACATCTAGGTAGCGGTCGCTTGAAAAGTGTGCGTTCTGAAGATTCAAAAAGAAAAAGCAGCCGGGGCCATCGACAAGCATATCGAGCTTTTCACGCACCGCCGAAAGCTGGGCCACGCCGAGCGAACCCGACAAGGTCAGTTCCACGTCGTTTCCGCGCGATTCCACCTGGATGTCAATCAGATCGGATTTCATGCGTCACCTCTTGGAAATATGGACCGTCAGCTGGATGTCCGTTGAAACGCCCTCGGAAAGCGACATTTTCCAGAACGGGAAAATGCGGATTCCCTGCAAGGCTTCGGGTGCGGCGAGCGCGGATGCCCCGAATATCGGGGAGACCAGGAGCGAAGCCCTGGTCTTGAAATCAAGGCAGACGCGACATTCCGTGACACTATCCTTGATTTCAATCCGCGCGGCATCGGGGAATATCAGCGGATCAGAGAAGTTAAACTTGAGCGGAGCGCCGTCAACAACAATGTCCTTTCCCGTGGTACCGCAAGCGAGCAGTCCCGTTTCAAGGAGCGTTCCGAAAAATCCCTTGCGAGTTTCAGAGGACTCGCTAGAAATCCTGTACGTGAGGCCAAATTCAGAACCCGCCGCCGAAAGTTCGAACGTCTTTTCGACAAGAAGGCGGCCTTCTCCAGATTTTTCCTGGGGATCCACCTGAAGCAGCTGGATATCCGTACCGGCATCGTGACGACGAATCTGGTAATCAAACGGATTGAGCAATACGCCTTCGCGGTCCGAAAGCAACTGGTCCAGCTTGGGAGCGGCAAGTTCCACGTTCGGAAGCACAAAGTCCAGGAATCCGACCGCAGGGTCGCCATCGTCGCGCCACGAGCTCAACAGATTATTTTCGGAGTCCTTCGCATTCAAGATGTGGAGGATTCCGCCCATAAAGTAATCCAGCAGGAAAGAATACGAATGATTTTCCGCCCAGATAAACTTGCGACCTTCGAGCATGAAGTCCGCGATATCCAGGCGGATGCCGTCAAACGACGCAAGCTCGGTCAGGCGATTGGCCGCCTGAAGCAAGAAACGAGAACCCCACCAGCGCACCATGGGAGTACGCATGCCTTCGCTGTCCTGCATATCGCGGTAATAGATTGGCGACATCGCCGGCATGAGCATCTGGTAAATTTCAAGCTGTTCATGCCCCTTCAAGGAATCTTTCGCACGGTGGAAAAGCGACAGAAGCGTCTTGTGCAGCAGATTGACTTCGGGCCTTCGAATGAGCAGTTCGCGGCAGGTTTTCGCCGTAGCGGGGAGTCCAATTTTTCTCCCTGCCGAAAGCAGGAAACTGAGGCGGCCTTCCGAACTCTGCTCACTCACGACGCTTGCGACCGTCCGCGTTTCAAGTTCGTTCGTTTCGACAAAATCGATCAATCGTTCAAAAAAGGGAATGATGTCTCCGGGCTGCGGCGGAATATCCAATCCGACAACGGCTGTCTTTCCGCTGCGGCAATACGGTTCCGCAATTTCTTGCCACCTAAAATCATCGTTAGAAATGGCCTTGGACAATTTTTCCGACACGGGAACGACCCTCAAGAAGGCACCCTTGTCTTCGACGGAATACCATCCCGAAACCGACGTGGTACGGCCCAAGGCATCCTGAAGCGAAGCTTCCTGCACCAGGGCGTATTCAAAACGGTGTTCCTCCAAAAGGTCGGTCATTTCCATTTCCCAGACCATCGAGGAATTGAAATATCCCGTCGGTTCGACATCGAACATTTTCCACAGAAGTCTTTCGTGCTGCTTGAGTTGCATCGACTGCAGCTCTTCGGGGAAAAGCGGAAGCATCGGATCGTAATAGCCGCCCCCCAGAAGTTCAAGTTTTCCCTTTTCGATTGCCTTGCGCATTTTTTCGATTGCCGTAGACCGCGCCACCTTGCCCACCGCTTCGAGCGTCGGGCCATCCATAAACAAGGAAAAACGCACCTTGCCCGAATCCAGCATCTTGACGACACCCGACAACAGATTTTCGGCAACGGCAGAAAGCTTGGCGTATGCCGTAGACGGCGGCAACTGCAAAACAAAAGACAGGGACGGTTTCATAGAGGAAAGAATAGTAAATTCGGAAAACTTTAAGATTTTTTCGGCGGGAATACGTCTTTCTGGGCGGTCACATGGGGCAAGAACCTTTTCATGAGCGGAATTAAGCCAAGATAAAGAAGCATTGTCCCCCCGAACACGACGGCAAGCGAAACGGAACGGGGCCAATGCACATGACTTTCTCGCAAGATCCTGATGATAATCCACTGGATCCAGCCATGCGTCACAAGGATCATAATGGAATAGCGGCCAAAATAGGAAACGAGCGGCACCTTACCGATGGCCTTCGACAAGAATAGCACTCCAAGCGTTCCGAGAATTCCACTCAAGTAAACCTGCCATACGGGAATCCAGTAACGGTTGCTCACGTAGCTCACCGATTCGGGCGGAGCCTTGAGCGACAGTGCGGCGACGATTCCAAAACAAACTAACGCTACTGGGATATTCCAGCGGTCATACCGGGAAGGTGCCAGGATTTGGGTGTAGCGGAAAGCCGCATGCCCCGCACAGAAATATGGAACCGAAGCAAGCGACGACGCCAGGAACAAGGGCAACTTTATTCCGTAACGCCCCAGCAAAAATCCAACCATTCCTAGGAATATCGAAAGCACCACTAAAGACGCGGTCGCGTAACGCGGAAATCTTTTTGCCACGACCTTTTTCGAGACCAGGTACAAAGCATAAAACAGGAGGTTCGTCCAGAACAGGCTCAACAGGAACCATATCGGAATGTTCGGGAACGACTGTTTCCACACAAACGAAAACCACACCCCTGCACCGGGACTCGCCCGCAAATGAAAATAATGCAATACGAACGGGAATATGCACGAAAGCGTCACAAAGAAAAACGCAAACGGTATCAAAAGCTTATTGACCTTGCGCAAGCAAAAGTCAAAGAAACCGGCGTACTCCTTAAAAAAAAGACCCGACAGGAAAAAATACAGCGGCATCCGGAAAGACGACACGGCCTCTTTAAGCGGATACGTTTCGAGCCCCCAGGTACTTGCCACATGGTGCCAGACCACAAGCATAATGCAAAAGCCCTTGGCCAAATCGACAAAGGCGAATCGCGGCTTTGCAGCAGATGTCAGCACGGGAAAATCCATACCGTCTTAAAAACCTTCCTGACGTAATCGAGCGGCTTTTATTTTTCCAGAAAATCAAAGATGCGTTTCTTGTAGTCGCTCAATTCATCGAATACGGCGTGTCCACAATCTTCGTATATGTAAGATTCGCAAGGAACCCCTTCGGCCTTTAACTTGTCCGCAAGCTTTACGGATGCCTCGCACGTTGTGACACGGTCTTTACCCGCCCCGAGAACAAGCGTCGGACACTTGATTTTTCCAAGGTCGTCGTAGGTGTTCACGAAATCGCAGGCATGCGCGAATATGGCGAAATTGTCCATTTCGGCATCCGTGACGACCTCGTACATAGCCTTCAGCGCACGACGGTAACGTGCCGCGAATTTTTCGGAAAAGCAGTTGTCTATAAACGATTCGACCAGTTCGCTCGCCTTGTGGGCCTCGGCGAGGCGCGCCCAGTTACCGATCGTTTCCAGCTGCAGGGGTTCCGCACGCGAAGTCGACGAGCCGAGAACAAGCTTTCTTACAACCTGCGGATAACGAATCGCGATGTACTGGGCAATCATCCCCCCTTGCGACACGCCGAAGATATCGGCTTTTTCGATTCCGATTACCTTGAGAGCTGCCACCTGGTCGTCTGCCATCTGTTCGAGCGAATAACCTTTCTCAGCCCCTTTTTTACGATCGAAAAAATAGAGCGTATAGTCATTCAGGAAAACCTTATAGGGGACGCTGAAGGAATTCGCATAATTCAAGGGATCCTTGATGGAAATTCCGGGGATAATCACCAGCGGCTTTTCGCCAGAACCAATCTTGGCGTAATCCATTTCGAAAGAGTCCGTACGGACAGTATGTACAAGAGAATCGCTCATAGCTGAAATATAGTTACTAGTTACTAGCTGATAGTTACTAGACAAAAAAAGCGATACGCTAAAAACAATAAAAACTGGCCAAAAAATTTCAGCCAGCTTTCAATAGAACTAGTAACTTGGAACTAGGAACAGTCCCGAAGGGACGTCCGTTAGTTTCTATGGAAGTCATCCTCGACGCGGATGATATCGTCTTCACCCGTGTACTCACCCACCTGGACTTCGACGATGACGAGCGGGAGCTTGCCTTCGTTCTGCAGGCGGTGAACCTCGCCTACGGGGATGTAGGTCGATTCGTTCGGACGCACATAGAACACGTTCTTGCCGACAGTCACCGTTGCAGTACCGCTTACGACCACCCAGTGTTCCGAGCGGTGCAGGTGCTTCTGCAAAGAGAGGCGCTTGCCTGGTTTCACCACGATACGCTTCATCTTGTAGCGTTCGGTGGATTCGAGCACGGAATAGGTTCCCCACGGGCGGCTTACCGTCTGCGGGACATTGATCAGGTCAGAACCACGTTGCTTGAGTTCTTCGACGACTTTCTTGACCTTCTGGCTACTCGAAAGCGGGGCGACGAGAAGCGCATCCGGAGTATCCACAATCAGCATCTTGTCGAGGTCGATTGTCGCGATAGCACGCTGCGAACCCATCACCAGGGAATTCTTGGAATCCACCGCAATATGTCGCGGGTTCACGTTGTTGCCGTTTTCGTCGTGCGGATATTCACCGTAGAGGCTGTCGAAACTACCCAGATCGCTCCAGCCGATGTCGCTTGGGACCACCTTCACCTTGGAAGATTTTTCCATCACGGCGTAGTCGATCGAGTTCGACGGGATAGCCATCATATCGTCGCGGGTAATGCGGATAGGATCGCCGTCTTCCACCGGGGCATTTGCAAGCGCCTTCTGGGCAGCCGCAAGCATTTCCGGGGAATACTTGCCGAGTTCAGCGAGGAACGTTTTTGCCTTGAAGCAGAAGATACCGCTATTCCAGTAGAAGTTACCGGAGAGCAGGTACTTTTCGGCGGTGGCACGGTCCGGCTTTTCGACAAAGCGCTTGACGTCTTCACCGGAGGCCTCGATATAGCCGTAACCGGTCTCGGGGCTCGTCGGCGTAATGCCAAACGTCACCAGGTTTCCCGCTTCGGCGAGTTCCTGCGCACGGAGCAGCACCTTCTTGTATTCATCCTTCTTACGAATCACGTGGTCCGAGGGGGACACGAGAACAATCGTTTCGGGATTCAGGGTAAGGCAAGCAAGAGCAATCGCGGGAGCGGTGTTACGGCCCACGGGTTCCAGCAGGAACTTGCTGTTCGTCATGCCTTCCATTTCGAGCTGATCCTTCGCGAGGAAGAACTGGTCGGCGTTAGAAACAATAAACTGCGATTCGCAGACAGCGGAGTTGGTAACCACCGTCTTTCTAAACAGGGACTGTCCGTCAAAAAGCGGAGCGAACTGCTTGGGCATCAAGGAGCGGCTCACGGGCCAAAGTCTAGTGCCGCTTCCACCACAGAGAATCAGATTAACCATACGCTACCACGCCTTACTATTTCTTATCATCCGAGAAGTAGTCGTCCTTGGCTACGTGAATATGGTGGGCTGTCAGAGCACCATAGTAGACCGTCTGGACAGACGGGAGGATCAAGCTGATCATACGGTTCCATGTAGCAAGATCAGAGGCATCCACATAGACCACGTCGCGAGAACTCAGCTTGAAGCGGTCTGCCATGGCAAGAGCCATCGCATTCTTGGAATTCAGCTGGAACACGTCGATCTGCTTTTCCGAGGTATTACGGATAACATAAACTCCGCGGGAGGTGGCGTTCACCGCCTGCAGACCGCCGGCAGCGGCGAGCGCTTCAGCCAGGGTCAGGTTTCCGTTATAGATATTGACAATGCCGGACTTGGCGACTTCACCCATCACGTAGACCTTCTGGTCTTTCTGCGTTTCAGTAAGCGAAGGCACGAAGATCTGGTCGTTGGGCTGCACCACGAGGCGTTCAAGGGGAAGATTCGACTTGAAGGCGTCCAGGTAATTGATATTGTAGATCTTTTCGCCACGACGAAGCTGCATGGCAGATGCATCAGCCACGTTAGAGAAACCGCCTACATTGGCGATAGCATCGGGGAGGGTCATCGGGTTTTCATTAAAGGAGATAAAGCCCGGCTTTGCAACAGCGCCTGCTACGAAAGCCTTCCGGCTATTATATCCGGTCACGCGGACATCCACCTGAGGATCGTTCAAGATCTTGTCAGAGAGACGCTTCGTGATTTCGGCACGGAGTTCCTGCGCCGTAAGACCGGCCGCCTGAAGTTCACCTGCATACGGGTAGAACAGCTTACCGTCAGTCGTCACCTTCTGGCCTGCCGGCTGGTACTGACCCATAGGAGATGTCAGTTCCGGGTGTTCCCACACCACCACCTGAACCATGTCCAGAGGTCCGATGCGGTATTCAAGAGCAGGGAGAGAATCCACCAACAGGTCCTTCAAGTCGCCCTGACTATCGGAACCATCCGCGCTGGCAACGGCATTTTCCATTTCACCGGCATCAATATTGTGAACGAACACCTTCATGCCATTGTATTCGGCAGCATCGTCAGGCAGGCTCATTCGCATTTGCGGTCCAAGAGCGCAACCACTCAAAACGGCAGCAGCACCGGCGCAAAGACCCAAAACAACTTTCTTCATAAATTAACCCTTTGGACCAGTTACGCCTGGCCTTCGCTTTCTTTGATTTTTTGTACCCAGTACGGGGTCAGTTTAGAGATAAAATTCCATGCCAAGACAAAGGCGTTTTCTGGACGGCGGTACGGGTCGGGAACATCGACACGTTGCGGTTCACCGTAACGGAACACCTTGCCTTCGAGCCAAGGATAGCGGTGCAGCAGATCCATCTTGTGACCGTTTTCCATCACCAAAATAAGGTCTGCCCACTTGAGAATATCCAAATTGATTTGGCGTGCGCGATGCGCACTCATATCGATACCGTGCTCCAGCGCAATCTTTTGGCTGAGTTCATGGGCCGGATGGTCGACCAGCGCTCCGAGGCCGGCACTCATCACTTCAAATTCGGGACCCAGTTCTTTCTTGAGGCAGTATTCGCCCGTAGGACTGCGGCAAATGTTGCCAGTACATACAACTAAAATGTGTTTCATTAGTACTTAAAATAGAAAAAATTTATCTAGAACTTAGAGTTCAAAGGCAAAGCCCAAGTCCTTGAGCGCCGGATTCTTGGTATCCTTTTCGGAGAGGAGCGGTTCGAAACCGTTTCCGACCGGCCACTTGATGCCAATTTCGGGATCGTTCCACATCAGGCCACCTTCGTCCTTCGGGTCGTAGAGGCGGGTGCACTTGTACACAAACGTCGCCGTTTCCGACAGCACCACAAAACCGTGAGCGAATCCTTCGGGAATGTAGAACTGCTTCTTGTTTTCAGCAGAAAGCACGACACCTTCCCACTTGCCAAACGTCGGACTCCCCTTGCGAAGGTCAACGGCTACGTCAAAGACTTCACCCTCGATGACGCGGACAAGCTTTCCCTGCGGGTTCTTCTTCTGGAAATGAAGTCCGCGAAGAACGCCCTTCTTACTGCGGGATTCATTGTCCTGCACAAAGACCATGTCGAGGCCTGCGGCATCGAATTCCGCCTTGTTGTAGGTTTCCATAAAGTAGCCGCGATGGTCGCCATAGACCGTCGGCTCAACGATTGTTACACCTTCGATAGAGGTTTTGATAAAATTGAATTTAGACATAAACTAGTGATTAGTGGTTAGTGGTTAGGACCGTAGGTCCGTGGTTAGGGCTCTAGCAGTTAGAAATCAGGTTCTCGGCGAAGCCGCATTTGTTTTCCTGTTTACTAACCACTGCATACTAACCACTTTTTACCTATTCTTATACATCGTTTCGTAATACTTTTCGTAGTCGCCGCTGGTGATGTTGTCGAGCCATTCCTGGTTGTCGAGGTACCAGCGCACCGTCTTTTCGATGCCTTCCTCGAACTGCAGCGACGGTTCCCAGCCGAGTTCCTTCTGGAGCTTGGTGGAGTCGATGGCGTAGCGGGCGTCGTGGCCCAGGCGGTCCGTCACGTAGGTGATGAGATTCAAGTCTTCGCCCTCGGCACGGCCAAGGAGCTTATCGACGGTCTTGATGACGACCTTGATAATGTCGATGTTCTTCCATTCGTTGAAGCCGCCGATGTTGTAGGTTTCGGCAATCTTTCCGTTGTGGAAAATCACGTCGATGGCGCGGGCGTGGTCTTCGACAAAGAGCCAGTCGCGGACGTTTTCACCCTTGCCGTAAACCGGGAGCGGCTTCTTGTGGCGGATGTTGTTGATGAAAAGCGGAATCAGCTTTTCGGGGAACTGGTACGGACCGTAATTGTTGGAGCAGTTCGTAACGATCGTCGGCATGCCGTAAGTGTCGTGGAAGGCGCGAACGAAGTGGTCGGAGCCGGCCTTCGATGCGGAATACGGGCTGTGCGGCGTGTACTTGGTGGTTTCGTAGAAGAAATCGTCACCGTAGGCCAAGTGATGTTCCGAGCTGGAGGCCGTCGTCGTGAACGGAGGCGTGATGCCTTCCGGGTGGTTCATCTTGAGGGCACCGTAGACTTCATCGGTCGAAATGTGGTAGAAGCGCTTGCCTTCGTACTTTTCAGGGAGGCTTTCCCAGTAGAGCTTCGCGGCCTGCAAAAGCGTGAGCGTACCCATCACGTTCGTCTTCGCAAAGGTGAACGGGTCCTTGATGGAGCGGTCTACGTGGCTTTCGGCAGCGAGATGGATGATGCCGTCGACTTTTTCGTCTTGCATGAGCTTGTAGAAGGCGTCAAAGTCGCAGATGTCCATCTTCACGAACTTGTAGTTCGGCTTATTTTCAATATCTTTGAGGTTTGCGAGGTTCCCCGCGTAGGTAAGCTTATCGAGGTTGATAATCTTGTATTCCGGGTACTTGTTCACAAAAAGGCGCACCACGTGGCTTCCGATAAAACCCGCACCGCCGGTAATCACGATATTCTTCATACTTTTCTCCAATAGGATTCGCTGCGACAATATAAAAAAACTATTCGCCCAAAATAAGTTTTAAGTAAAGTTCTTTTAGCAAATCGCCCCACAAATACATAAATGGTGCCGCAAAAGCCAAAAATGGACCAAAAGGAATCTGTCCGGCACCTTCATCTTCCTCGTTTTCCGCGGAATCGTCTTTATTCTGCGAAGCCTTGCCTTGAGCTGCCTTTTTAGCGGCGCGGCGTTCGGCAATCTTTGCATACGGCACCATGACGACAATTCCAAGGATAGAGGCCACCACCAGGACTTCCACGGCGCGGGTAAGCCCCATCAGGGCGCCAAAGCCCGCCAGGAGCTTGACATCTCCAAAACCCATCGCGGGCTTATTGAGAAGCTTTGTCGCAACAAAACCGAGCAGATAAAGCCCGCCCCCCGCAACCAGGGCTCCCACGATACTCTGGACAGGCGTGATGCCGCCCGGAATAAACGAGATTACAAGACCTGCGACAATGCCGCCCACCGAAATGGAATCGGGAATTAGTTTATACTTAAAGTCAACGGCGCTCACCGGATAAATGCCCAGCAGGAGCCAGAACAGGGCAAGCGCATCGGCCCACACGCTCCAGTCCGTGACAGGAGACCAGAAATCCGTCGTAAAGCCCGTCGCCGCATAGAGGGCTAGCGCCCCCAGAAGCCCGCACAGGGATTCACCGATAGGATATATGATACTGATGGGCTGTTTGCAGCAGGCGCTCCTGCCCCGCAAGATGAGCCAGCCCACAATCGGCAAGTTGTAGTAGAGCGGAATGTGCTTTTTGCAAAGTGGACAGTGCGAAGGCGGATTCACCAGAGAAATTCCTCGCGGCATACGGTAGACAATCACGTTGTAAAAGCTGCCTACGCAGGCGCCCAGCACAAAAAATACGGCAAGACTGTACCAAAGGGGTATTTCTTCCATAAAACAGACTCCATCGGTGTTCTTTATCACACACGCTTTTCGATTAAAAAAGATAGATTTTAAGAGGAATTATTGTACTACAGTTATTTAAGGATGTGCTATGCGTGTACCCCATTTTTTATTGTTGTCCCTCGGTCTTTGTACCCTAATGGCCCTTTTCGGATGTTCAAGGGAATCTTCGGTCAAGGAAAACGTGAACCTGAAGAACAACCACTCCCGCGTATTCGTGTTTAATACGCCTATCGAGGACCCGCAGGCATTTGCCGACTCGATCGCAAATACCGTACCGATCGAAAGCGACACCATCCCGGACACGCTTATTGTCACCGTGAACGATACGGTCTACCTGATAGGTCTTTTGCCCTACCATGTGGACAAGATTTACGGTTTCCAGTGGACATTCACCAAGGCTGACGGCAAGGACACCATTATTACAGGCGACCACGCCAAGCCCGAGTCCTGGGCTTACGCAAACCCCGGCCTATACGAGCCCAAGTTCGTCGCCTTTGACGGCAACAACGCAACAGACACCGCCGGAACGGCGACACGTAAGGCATGGGTCCTGGTTATCGATACAAAGCCCAAACTCTGGGTTCCCAAGGACACCCTGTGGACACGCCATGACGGCGACATCACCTTCCCGATTCTTGCAAGTGATTCCTTCGGCACAATCAAAAGCGTCATGATCGATTTGGACGGAAGCGGCAAGGACGCCCCGAAAGTCACAAAGTACGAGACCTTCGAAGACAACGATTCGCTCTACCTGACCGTAAAGAACGACCCCTCCAAGATGGATTCGCTCGGAAACCAGACCGTTTACGTGATTGTCACCGATGACGACGACAACGAGACCCTGGACAGCGTCCACCTGCATTTCAACAGGGTACCGAGGCTAAAGGTTATCTACCCGTACGACGGAGCACGTCACAACATCAATGACCGTTTCTATTTCTACTACGAAGGCGAAGACGACGACAATCCGCAGAACCTTCAGTATTTCATCTACGCACAGGTTTCCAGAAACGGACAACCTCCGCAGAAGGCTTTTACCGAAGGCGACCTGATTGCAAGTGAATTCACGTCGAACATTTTTGAACCCAGGGACAAGAGCGGCAATAACGTCATCACCCTGATAAACGACCCGAACAAGCAGCTGACGGGACGCATCTACTGGGATATGTATGTGACCGACGGTTACGACATCACCCGCCTCGCAAGAATTTCGAGCGACAATAACAAGAGCCGCCCCTGGAATTTCTACATCGGCGACCTGAGTTCTTCGCAGGGAACATTCACGGGTGTCGCCAAATACCAGGGACGCGACACCCATGCGGGAATCCACGTCGAGTTCAACAACGGCAACAAGACCTTCGACACCTACACCGACGAAAAGGGTAACTACTCCGTGAAAGTCGATGTCGGAGAATACATGGCCTCGGCATCGCCGGTTTTGCAATACGAGTTCAAAAGTGCAAAGATCAAGAACAAGCTGTTCATTGAATCGGGCAACACCATCAAAGTCGACGAGATGTTCCTGAAGGACACCGTACCGCCGACGATTATCGTGAAAAACATCGACACCCTCAGGAGCCGCGAATACACGCAGACCATTTACGCCCGCGACCTGGGCGCATACCTGGCCTCGGTGAGCGCCTCGATCGACGGGAAATCGAAAAAGATTTCTTGCAGCAAGAGCGACAACGACGCCGTTTTCAACTGCGAACTCGGCCTGTCGAACCTGACCGACGGAGACCATAATTTCACCTACACGGCAAAAGACGTCGCCGGCAACGTGGAAACGCTCCGGCAAAAGATAACCGTGAGCGCGACAAAGATTTCCTTAAATGTAAACGGGGCACAAAACGAAAGAATCGGAAACGATGGCAAGCTGACGTTCTCGGCCCAAATTTCCGGAGCCTACCCCGCGGCCGACTCGATCGAATGGAGCTGGAACACCGAAAAAGGAAACAAATCGAAGGTCGCAGCAATCGACCAGGAAGGTTTCGCAAGCTTCACCCTGAATTACGCGGACATTGCAGGCGACCTCCTTACCGACAAGGATTACTTCATGAAAGCCTCTTACGTAAGAAACGGGGCTAACGTGAGTACCCAAGTGAAGTTCGGCCTATTCGGCGACAAGCCCGCCGTTTACTTTACGGAACCCGGTTTCGAGGAAACGGTCAGCATGAACGACCCCGTCTACTTCAAGGTTTCTGCAAACCGAGGCGTCAACAGTTCCGATATAACCGTCAGCTGGGAATGCCCGGATATCGCAGAAGGCTACAGTTGCCCAGGCAACAACGCCATGGAAGGAAGCCTAGCCTTTAAGAGCGTCGGCATTCACAAGGTCGTCGTCAAGGTGAAAGACGACAAGAACGAAACCGCCGAGGACAGCATTTTTGTAAACGTCATTAGCGATGCCCCCTCCATAACGGTTTCCACTGACAGCAAGACCAACGAATACAAGATCAATAGCATCGTGGACATCAAGGTGGATGCAAGCGACAAGTTCGGCAACATCAACAAGATCGTGTGGGGCTGTAGCAACGGAAAAATCTCATTCGACCAGGAATATCCGTTCGATCCGCCCGCAAAGGAAGTGAGCAACCTGGTCCTCAAGAACCAGCTCCCCGGTTCCGAGACGACGAACTACCGTTGCGTATTCAAGGCGATAGACGATGACGGCGAAGAAGGGGCGGACACGCTTACCTTTAGCACGTTGCTCGACTTGCCGACAGTCCGCCTCGCCACCAAAAAGGACACGGTCAAGATCAATTCCAACCAGCTTCTCAAAGCAATCGCAAGCGACAAGCTCGGCTACATTACCCAGTACGAATACGCCTGTAGCGACAGGCTTGCCGAACTCAAGAACCCCGACTGGAATCTGATGGACAACGCGGAAACGTACGCCCGCATGCCCTCTACGGCGGCAAAGGCCTACTACTGCGTGGTCCGGGTGACCGATGACGACGGCAACACCGCCAAGGATACCGCTGAATACAAGGTAATCGTCGGACTTCCGACCGTAACCGCCACGGTCAACCACAGCAGGGTCACCATCAGGGATGTCGTGGAACTGAACGCGGCCGCACAGGATTCGCTGGGTTCGCTCGTAAAATACGAATGGGGCTGCGGCGCAGCATCGGCAGAAAACATCGGTTTCACCTACAGTTCACCGACAACGCCGCGCACCTTCATGACCATGCCCGCCACTCCGCAGAACGGTTACCTCTGCATTGTGCGCGTCACGGACGACGACGGAAATACCGCGAAGGACACCGTATCGATAGACATTATCCTCGCGCCCCCGACCATCGAAGTCGCTAACGACAGCATCACCGTACGCGAAGGCTACAACATCGCCCTGAACGCAACGGCGCGCGACAATAACAATCTGCCCTCTGATCCGGGCGAAATCGCCAAGAAGGAATGGAGCTGCGGAACCTCCGAACAAATTGCAGACAACTGGAAATCGGTTAGCTCGTTTGATACCGTGTGGAAGGCTCCCGCCGCCCAAGGGAAATTCTACTGCGTTGCACGGGCAACCGACAACGACGGAAACATTGCAACTGACACCGTTTATATCAGTTTTTCGACAGAAGTTCCGCTCATCTGGGTCAAGGAAGATTTGATCTACATCAACGTCGGAGACTATTTCGACCTGGACGCCTCGGTCAATACCGTGTGGCAGGGAATCGACTGGTTCACCTGGGAATGTATAGACAAGAAGACCGGCAAGAGCCTGGAATCGAAAGTCACCAAGTTCGACTACGCACGAAACGGCAAGTCCTTTGGAATTAGGAAAGATTCAACATACTCCGAAAAAGAAAAGGATATGTACTGTATCGTATCGGCTCAGGAGACCAGCACCAAGGTGACCTTCAGCGACACCACCGAAGTCCGCCTGATGCAGCACCACCCCAAGGGTGTCATCTCCGCCGCAGACACCGTCTACCTGTGGAGCGGCGACGAATCGGTCGACGACGAGGCGCTCTATTTCTACTCGCCGGAATGGAACGGCAAGAAATCCGAAATGGGTGACCTGGGCGTAAAGAACATGCAGGATTACTGGTGGAACTTCAGCAACGTGGACAAGAACTTCTACCAGGGAAACAGCGACGGTAGCCTCGACACAAGCATTGCCGAATTCAACACCGCGTTTATCCGTAAGACCCAGGAAGGTTCCATCACTATTTCGCTGGACTACCGCGATTCCACATCGACCGCACCCACACACAGTTTCTACAGCAGGCACCGCGCCGAAGAAGTCCACCGCACGGTCTATTTCCGCAAGGCCTGGGAAAACCTGGGCAAGGATACGGTTATCGCGGCCTCGACCATGAATACGGCGCCGTCGATTTCGCTTGCAAACGGAAAACCCGTCATCGCCTTCCTCGAAAGCGAGAAGCAGGTGAAAGCGATGCGGCTCGATGGAAACGCATGGAAAAGCATCGGATCGGCTAGCACGACGGACTCCGTGACGCAAATCAGCACCACCGTCCACGGAGGTAACCTGTACATTGCAGCCCTCAGTCGCGACGGCAAGTTGCTTGTATTCAAGTCCGCAGGAACCACATCGCCACTCGCGAAAGTCGGCACCGACACCCTGAAGAACGTGATTGCCGCAAAAATCATCAGCAAGGAATCGGACAGCTACCCGCACATTGCCCTGATTAGCGGCGAGAACAAGGTAATCTACCTGTACGACTTTGACGGATCCACGTGGAGCAGGAACACGAAATTCAACAAGTTCGAACAGAATCCGGGCTTCGGCGAAATCGACGCGCTCTACAACGACAACGACGAACTGGTCGTCCTCGGTGTGACGACAGGCCATATCGCCTACTACAGCTACAACAAGCCAACCTACGAAACCATTCGCCAGAACGGATTCAGCGCCCTGAACGTAAGCCAGGCTCACATCTTTACCGAAGGTGAAAACATCTACCTGGGTTACCTTAGCCGCGACTACAACAACTACGGTCCGCGAATGGGTCAAGGCCGCTTCACCAGTACCGAAATTTTCTGGATAAAGGCCGGTGAAGGAAACAGCAGGGTGTTCGAGACCTTCCCCATCAAGGACGGCATGATCGCCTACCATATCCATTTCGCCATCCACAACGGAATCATCTACGCAGCACTCGACGACAACGGGCGTTCTACGCTGTCGCAGGTACACGTCTACCGTTACGAAAACAACAAGTGGCACCTGCACGGCGAAAACCAGTTGCCCTATTTCAACACGGTATTCTACAAGCGAAACAGCTACTACCTCCGTGGATCGAACCCGATGCTTGCCATCGACGGATCCGGAAAGATTTACCTATCCATGATCGCCCGCGAAAACGCTGGCGGCAACAACCGCAACAACGGCCCGCTCGTCATGAAATACGTGGCCGACAACTGGGAGATTAAATAATGAATATTGAAATTGCCGCAATCTGTGACGCAGCCACCGCCAACGGAGCAGGTGGACGCCTGAACATCCTGGGGGCATTTGACCGTATTTTTGCAGCATTTCCGCTGGTCGTTCCGCAATGTTCGACAGCCTTTAGAATCCGCTATTCACGCAGCGAAGCCGGCCTCCACGACCTTTCGCTCGTATTCGAGGACGTGTGCGGAAAGCCGATCGTTCCCCCGATGCAGTCCAAGATTCCGCTGGAACCCGTTGCCCAGGGTTTCGATACCGCCGCGGTCAACATGGTGCTGAACCTGCAGAGGCTTACGATCAAGCGCCCCGACAAGTACATGATCCGCCTGATTATCGACGGCGAGGAACTGGCTAGCATTCCGCTGTACGCTCTCGAAGCCCCCAAGAAGCAGGGCGGAGACGAGAACCAGCCCATTGCCGAAGGCGAGCAGGAACTTCCCAACTAGTTCCCCGTTGTAGATATTTCACAACATCGTCTGCAAAAACATTCCACAACGTCTAAATGCCGATTTTGAACGAAAATCGGCATTTTTTTTGCTTTTCCAAAGTTAAAAGTAAAGATCCATTTACCTTTGTTGAGAATTTTGCACCGCTAATTTTCAACGGTTACACTATTTTATTTACACCGCCCCTTTAAGAATTTAATTTCAGGAAAAACAACCCCAGTTTGGGATAAATACTGGGTTTCAACGGGGGCAACCCCAAAAGGAGTAATCATGAAACTTTCCGGTCTGTTTGGCATCGTATGCGGCACGGCGCTCTTCGCCACCTCTGCCGCATTCGCACTTCCCAAGGCTACCGAAATCTACCCCAACATGGGTCTCGGCTGGAACCTCGGCAACACCATGGAAGTGCCGAGCGACCCGACGGCATGGGGCAACATCGTCCCCACGCAGGCCATCATTGACGGCGTGAAGGCAGCGGGATTCAACACGCTCCGCATTCCCTGCGCCTGGGACAGCCACGCAAGCAACGGCACGATTGATGCTTCCTGGCTTGCCACCGTCAAGTCCGTCGTCGACATGGCAATCGCAAACAACATGTACATAATGCTCAACAGCCACTGGGATAACGGCTGGCTCGAAGACGAAGTCTTTAGCGGAGCGCACAAGGACAGAAACGGCAACGACGCAACCACTGACAGCTCTGCCGTCCGCAAGAAACAGGAAAGCTACTGGAAACAGATTGCAGACTACTTCAAGGATTACGACGAACACCTGATTTTTGCATCTGCCAACGAACCCGGCGTGAACGACCATCGTAACGGACAACCCGCAAGCGATTACAAGGATAACGGACAGCTCACCTTTACCAACGAACGTATGATTATCCTGAAGCGCCTTCACGAAGCATGCCTGCGCGCAGTCCGTTCTTCTGGCGGCAACAACGCCACCCGCACCGTGATTGTGCAAATGCCGCGCACTGAAATCGACAAGTACCAAATGCTCGCCAACAACTACCCCGAAGATCCGGCAGGCAAGGGTTACACCATGGCCGAAGCCCACTTCTATCCGTATCAGTTCTCGCTGATGACAGCAGACGAAAGCTGGGGCAAAACCTTCTGGTACTGGGAAGACGAAACCACCGGCGCAGCTGACCGCACCTGCTCCGGCACCTCTCTCGGTTCCAAGCAGAGCATCGACAAGCAGTTCCAAAAGCTGCAACTTACCTTTGCCGACGAAGGCATTCCGGTCGTGATCGGCGAAATGGGCGCAAACAAGCGCTACAGCTTAGTCGGAACCGCCGGTTTTGATCTCAACACGCACCTCAAGGCCATCGCCGCCTGGTACGGCTACACGGTCGCCTCCGCCAAGTCTCATGGCATCGTGCCCGTCATCTGGGATACTGCCTACGAAGGAAAGAACGATGGCAAGGACGACATGACCATTATCCGCCGCCAGGCATCCAACGGCACGAATCTCGGTGCGGTGGTAGACGAACTCACCATGAACGCCATCAAGACTCAGTTTGCAGCAGCAACACCTTATGCGGGCCCCAAGGACTTGCCGACCTACGCCGAAACTGACAAGGCTCTCTGGGTCACCTACAGCACCAAGGTTTCTACCATGAGCGAAACCGGCACCATTGGCTTTACCTTCGAAGGCGGCGCAGACTGGTCCGCATACGAATCTATTTCCTTTGAAATTCGCACCGAACCCATTTCCGTGACCGGCTGCAAAGGCGACACCACTAAAGGCTGCAACGGTTACGCATGGACCAGTGTCGATATGTATGCCAAGAGCACCGCTAATTACAAGTGGACAGATACTCATCTCGGAAGTATGGATGATTTCAGCGGCATTTTGAGCACCGTTTCTATACCGCTCGCGGCTGGAACCACCAAGTTAACCGATACGTTGAACATTGCGGACAAATCCAAAGTGCTCGAATGGGGCATCAACATTTACGCAACTCAGCTTTTCGGAACCATTTACCTGAACAACATTCTGTTGCACAAGGCCGATGGCACCGTCGATACGCTCGCAAGCTTTGACTCTGCGCCGGCGAATATCCAAACATCGGGCATTGCTAGCACCCCCACCTACATCCAGGCCAACGCCAAGGGAACCGGTGGCCAGGCACCGACCGTCGCTATCGCCCCTGTTCGTGCCGCAACCACCTCCAAGATGCACGTAAGCGTGCAGCCGGGCCTGGTGAGCGCCATCATTCCGACGACCTCCGCTCCGGCAAAGGCTACGCTCCTGAACAGCATGGGCCAGGTGATTGCTCAGCAGAACATTGCCGCAGGTACAAGCTCCGTCGACCTCCGCAGCAACTTCCGCGGCCCGGCAGTGCTCATGGTAAAGCAGGGCAGCCAGCGCTACATGCAGAAGGTGATCCTGAAGTAAGTATTGTGTGGAATTCCCGGCAGGTTGGAGTGTCTTTGCCGGGAATGCTTGAAAAAGCAAAAGGATTCGGTCATATCGACCGGATTCTTTTTTTATGGATTCCGTCAGTCCTACGGACCTCCAGGATGACGTTTCTACAGGAGTCATCCTCGACCAAAGGGAGGTCGGACAGCACTTGGCAACTTGTTGCCTTAGTGCGCATGATCCCCGAATGGGGAGGATCCAGTGCTGTTTTCCGTCACTTAGGCCGAATTACAGGGCGGAAGCAGATTCCAGGGAGAATATTTCGCCGAGTTGTTTGTCGTCCATGTCGGCAAGCCAGGTTTCGCCGGCGTTCACCGTCATGTCGGCAACGGCCTTTTTCGCCTGCAACAGCGCATCGATCTTTTCTTCGAAAGTTCCCTTGGTAATAAAGCGGTGCACCTGCACATTCCTTGTCTGTCCGATACGGAATGCACGGTCGGTCGCCTGCGCCTCTATCGCCGGATTCCACCACAAGTCGTAGTGAATTACCTGCGAGGCCGCCGTCAGGTTCAGACCGGTTCCTGCCGCCTTCAAGGACAGAATCAGCACCTTGACTTCTGGGTCTTCCTGGAACTTTCGCACCATTTCGTTGCGCTGGTTCTGCGTACAGCCGCCATGATAGAAATCCGCCTTCATCATTAGTTCGCGTTCGAGCGTTTCTTGCAGGAGTTCGCCCATTTCGCGGAACTGCGTAAAGATAATCGTCTTTTCGCCGGATTCCTGAATGGAGCGGAGCAAATCCAAGAGCATTCCAAGCTTGCCCGAATCTTCGATGCGGGCCTCTCCCGCCTTCAAATACGTGCGCGGGTGGTTGCAGATTTGCTTGAGCGCAAGAATCATCTGAAGAATCAGCCCCTTGCGCTTGAAAAGACTATGCGAAGAAGCTCCCGAATCGGATGCCGCGGCATCCATTTCACCGGAAGCCGCCGCAAGCAAATCGTCGTTGATATCAAGCGTTGCGCCCTCTTCGAGCAGCTGCAGCTGTTTCATGAATTCGTCGAGCGTCCGCTTGTACAATGCGGCCTGCGTACGCGTGAGTTCGGCATATTCGTTCTGCTGGATTTTATCGGGCAGGTCGCTAATAATCGACTTGTCCGTTTTCATGCGGCGAAGCATAAAGGGAGCGGTAATCTTCTTGAAATGCTCGGCAATCGCCTGGTTCGCATTTTTCTGAATCGGGGTTTCGAACTTGTCGCGGAACTCGTTTGCCGAAGGGAGAAATCCGCGGTTGCAGAAGTCCATGATCGTCCAGAATTCCATGAGGCGGTTTTCGACCGGAGTTCCGCTCATGGCAATTTTCATGGGAGCCTTGAGAGCGCGGATACGCCGGCTCTGTTCGCTGTCGGCATTCTTGATGTTCTGCGCTTCGTCAATCACGACGACTTGCCAGTTCAACTTTTCCAGCTTCTTGAAATCAAGTCGACACGTCGAATAAGTCGTGAGCAACAGGTCATGATCGAATTTTTCAAGTTTGCGGCTTGCCCCGTGGTACACGAAAGCAGAAAGCGCCGGGGCAAACTTCTTGATTTCCATCTGCCAGTTCCACAAGAGCCCCGCCGGCACCACCACCAGGGCGCGGCCTTCCGCAAAGTGATGATCCTCTTTCATCTTGAGCAGGAAAGCGATCACCTGGAGCGTCTTTCCAAGGCCCATGTCATCGGCCAGGATACAGCCGAAACCCATTTCCAGGTTCTTGCACATCCAGGAATATCCACGTTCCTGATACGGGCGAAGCGTCGCGTTCAGTTCCCTCGGTAGCGTGGCATTCGTTTCGCCACGCCAGGCGTCAAACTGTTCCTTGAGACCATCGGTCATATCGACCGGGATATCGTCGCATTTGCCGGTAAGGCATGCCTGCAC
>JAEEGG010003155.1_pt1 | contig 41428 bp, 36 predicted proteins | sample 9134161 | NCBI WGS metagenome assembly JAEEGG01 (sample SAMN16246543, study PRJNA631951) | gut metagenome | biome: gut microbiome; feature: rumen; material: CR-attached | host: Bos | place: Iran: Karaj | collected 2018-10 | reverse complement strand
CATGAGAATCATGGTGATGGATGGTCAGGGCGGCGGTGTTGGAAGGCTTTTGGTCGAGGCAATCTTGGCAGCGATTCCCGAGGCAGAGATCATTGCCGTTGGAACGAATGCAACGGCGACGGCCAACATGATGAAGGGCGGAACGGCACTTGGAGCCACTGGAGAGAATGCAGTGGTTTATAATAGTGCGCACGTGGATGCCATCTGTGGCCCCATGGGGATTTTGATGGCGAATGCCATGCTGGGGGAAATTTCGCCGAGAATGGCTGGCGCAATTTCGAGCGCGGAGGTGCCCGTCTTTCTCATTCCGATGGGTAAATGTAATGCAAAGGTTGCCGGCGTGGCGGAGAAAAAGCTGGCAGACTACGTGAAGGAAGTTATAGGAAGCTTGGAAAAGCTGAAGAAGTAAAGAAATTCAAGGGAAAGCTACCCAAGCGGGAAGGGTTTCATAGGAACCGATGGTATGACGTGCAAAGCCAAAATGGCGATAGAACGACGTGCAAAGCCGAAATGATGGATAGGACGAAATAATGAACGGTCAGGAAATGGCGGACAGACAAAAAGCACAATTTCAGAAGATGACGGAGACGCCAATTGCGCCGCTGGTGATAAGGCTCGGGATTCCGACGACGATCAGCATGCTTGTGACGAGTATCTACAACATGGCGGATACCTTTTTTATCGGGCAGTATGGAGCGGGCGTTGTTGATCCTCTCGTCACGGATGTTGAGGCGGCCTCGACGAGTGCATCGGGTGCGGTCGGCGTTGTCTTTGGCCTGATGGCGATCATTCAGGCGTTCGGCTTCATGTATGGGCAGGGGAGCGGCAGCATTTCCTCGCGCGCCCTCGGTGCCAAGGAGGTGGACAAGGCCTCGAAGTATTCCTCCACGGGCTTTTTTGTAGCACTGCTGACGGGAGCTGCAATGACGATTCTGGGGCTTCTTCTGCTGGATCCTTTGATGCGTCTTCTCGGCAGCACGGAAACAATTCTGCCCTATGCGAGAACCTATGGTTTATATATTTTGCTCGCAGCACCGTTTATGTGTTCGAGCTGCGTCTTAAACAACGTGCTTCGATTCGAGGGGCAGGCGGCCTTTGCCATGATCGGCTTGGCATCGGGCGGCATTATTAATATTTTTGGCGACTGGCTCCTCATGAGTCAGTTTCGCATGGGCATTCAGGGAGCTGGCATTTCGACGGCCATATCACAGCTCATCAGTTTTAGTCTTTTGCTCTCGATGTTTCTTCGCGGGAAGACGTCGGGCAAGCTTGCACTTCGCAATGTTTCCAAGGATTTTAATGACCTGGTCCTGATCTGTAAGACGGGACTTCCGAGCCTTGTAAGACAAGGCCTCACCAGTGTTTCCACAATGCTATTGAATGATCGCGCGGGTCTTTATGGGGATGCGGCCGTGGCTGCCATGTCCATTGTCAACCGCGTTTGTTTTTTTACCTTTGCAACGGCCCTTGGCATCGGTCAGGGCTTCCAGCCAGTCTGTGCCTTCAATTATGGCGCAAAGAAATATGGGCGTGTTCGCAAGGCATTTCTATTTACGTTTTTAGTAGGAGAGGTGTTCCTCGGAGTCGTGGCGCTGGTCGGCATCTGGTTTACGGAGCCGCTGGTTCGGATCTTTCGCGATGACCCTGAGGTAGTACGAATCGGTGCATTGGCGCTGACGGCGCAGTTTATCGGGCAGCTTTTCCAGCCCTTGTCCGTCTGCACCAACATGTTATTTCAGAGTGTCGGGAAGGTCGGTATCGCAACGCTCATGTCCATGCTGCGGAGCGGTCTGTTCTTCCTGCCGGTGCTTCTGATTTCCTCATCAGTCCTTGGACTGCCGGGAATTCAATGTTCTCAGGGGATTGCTGACATATTGACAATGTTTGTGGCTGTTCCCTTTGTCCTCCGGTTTCTGAAGGACATGAAGGTTTTGGAAGAGAAGAGTAGGGAGTTGGAAAATGAGAAGATGGTGGGGTAGATGGATTTTATGCGTGCTTGTCCTGATACTGGACTTTTCGATGGGGCATGCCGTGGCGGCGGAGGATGGGGAGCAGGCTTCTTCGTATACAAGGATGCTTGCACGGAAAAATCAGGAGTTTATGTCTGGGGATGCCGTTATTTTGGGGGAACTTCCCGTGCAGGAAGCGAAGGACTATACCCTGATGGTCTATATGATCGGTTCCAACCTGGAGAGTAAGCTTGGCAGCGCCAGTGCGGACATCGAGGAGATGGAAGAGTCGGGTCTTGATTTTGAGAGCACAAATCTGATTCTTTATACGGGCGGGAGCGCAAGATGGTTTTCCGACGTGCCCTGCGACAGGAACTGCGTCATTGACATGAGCAGGCAGGGAGAGAACCGCGTTGTTGCCGGTACGGCGAAAAACGCGGACATGGGGGCGTTTGAGACGCTGGCGGCCTTCGTCAATTTTTGTACGGAGAAGTATCCTGCAGAGCATTATGGTCTGATCCTGTGGGATCACGGCGGCGGACCGCTTTGGGGATATGGCGCGGATGAGCTGTTTCAGGGGGACGGGCTGCTTTTGTCCGAGATGCAGCTGGCGATGGAGAGAACAGTCTTTTCAGAGAGCAGAAAGCTGGATTTTGTGGGTTTTGATGCCTGTCTGATGGGAAATCTTGAGACCATGGCGGTTTGGGAACCCTATGCGGAATATTACGTTGGTTCCGAGGAGCTGGAGCCAGGAGACGGCTGGGACTATCATTTTTTGAAGGCATTGAATCAAAAGTCGAAGGATCCCTTGAAGGTTACGACGGCGATTGTTCAGGCATTTGAGAACTATTATAAGGCAAATAAAACGCAGTATTTTAATCCTGACGTAACCCTTTCCGTGACGAAGCTTTCGGAAATTCGTAACGTGCAGGCGGTGCTGGCAAACGCGGCGCTTGTGATGACGAAGGATGTTGAGCGTGGACAGGCGCAGGAGCTGTTTGCAACGCGCGCCAAGGCAAAGAGCTTTGGCATCACGGGGCGTGCCGAGGATGGAACGCAGTTTTATTATGACCTTGTTGACATGGGCAGCTTTGCAGAAGGGTTCAAGAAGCTTTCCGAGCAGGAGGGAAAGGACCTTCTTGCAGCGTTAAAGAAATTCGTGGTGAAGAATTATTCCAACGTGGACGGCGCGAGCGGCGTGACCTTTTATTATCCTGCCAACAATCGCGGCCAATATCATGAGATGCGGGAAACCTATGAGAAGCTGGGCCTGAATCGGGAATATGGCGATTTTATCAAGAGTGTCGGAAGGTCCTGGCTGAGCAGCGAACGGCAGGAGTTTACGCTGGCGGAGCTGGCACTGGATGAAAAGGGCAAGGCGTATGTGCTGCCCTTGACGGAGGAGCAGGTGGCGGCTGCCGTGAATGTCAGTGCTTCGATCTTAGTCCGTGAGGAGAGTGGAGAGTTTTGGACGGCGATGGATCGCATCGCGGCGTATCCCGATGAGGACGGCGTGATTCGACTTTCAAGGGATCCGAAGCTTGTGACGCTGGAGACGAGTGGGACACAACTGCTTTGGCCCACGACGCTGGCAGAGGATTCGGCGAAGAGAAGAATCTATCACACGGCTCGCACGAGGCTACTTAGTAGCGGCGAGTCCATTTACCAGAGGCCTGCAGTCTGCTATGAGGACGTCACGGTGATTCTGCAGGGGAGCACAAAGGGTGATTCGCTGACGGTCAAGGCGATCAACAGTGTCTCGGAGGATGCCGAGGGCGCTGGCAAGGAGTCCATCGACGTCTCACATTATGATTCGATTTTTTATTACTATTCGCCGAGGATTCCTTCCTGGGATGCGGATGGCGATTTTCTGCCCTACGAGGAGTGGCGGCAGTCCTCCGACAATCGCTCGGGCATGCAAACGCTGGAGGATCGGTTTGGATTTTCACTAAAGTCTGCCTCCCAGCTTTCGGAAGAGTTATATTATGTCGTGACGCTGGAGGATGAGGGCGGACAGCTGTATGTCACGGAGCCCGTGAAAATTGATCCCACAAGAAGCTATGAGATTTATCGGGAACTGACGGAGCGGGGAGAATTGGTCTATCAGATTTACAAGGATCATGCAACGCTCCTGTCCTATGCGGGAACGGACGAGCACCTGGAGCTCCCTAACCGCGTGCAGGATAAGTATGTTACGGAGATTGCGCCGTATGCCTTTTCTGATTTGACTATGGTACAGGGCGCTGATGCATTACCGCTCAGGAGCATTCGCTTCCCGAATCGGTTACAGAGAATTGGTTCGGGAGCCTTCCAGAACTGTGTGTCTCTGGAAGCCTTAGAGCTCCCTTCTGCCGTGGACGTCATCGGTTCCAAGGCCTTTTATCATTGCATTGGCCTGAAGGAGGTCAAGCTCCCTTCTGGCGTTCGCACCATGGGAGCGTATGTCTTTGCTGAGTGCAGCGGGTTAAACAAGGTGACGCTTCCTACGAGCGTCAACACCATCGGAAGCGGCGTGTTTGCGTGCTGTGAGAGCTTGGAGGAGATTGCGCTGTCTAGCGTGAATTCTTATTACAAGATTATGGATGGTGCGCTGTATACCAAGAGCGAAAAGACCTTACTTGCCGTTCCTGCAAGGAAGACGGGAAGCTTTACGATCAGCAAGGGGACGAAGAAGATCGCGTCAGATTGCTTCTCCTGCTCGAGACTGAGTGAGGTTGTCCTGCCAGAGGGGCTGGAGACCATTGAAAATTATGCATTTTATGGGGCGGTCAGACTGCGTGTTCCCGCCTTCCCTGAGAGCCTGACGAGCATCGGGCATTATGCCTTTTATGCGGGCTGGAACAACTTGAATTTGTCGCAGGCGGCAAAGGGTGTTCAGGAGATTTGGCTGGGAAAGAATGTTTCTTATATTGGGCGCGAGGCGTTTGTAGGATTCGTGGAGCGCAATTTTATCGTCGACGAGGAGAATGCTTCGTATACCGCAAAGGATGGCGCGCTTTTGAATAAGGCGGGCGATGCCATTTTGGAGTTCGCGGCGAATGGTCAAAATACCTTCTTGGTTCCAGAGGGCGTTAAGGTATTCGACTTTGGTATTTTAGAGCAGATCGGGCAGGATGGAAAATATGTGGAGAATCCTCCCTATCATGTATACATACCTGACAGCGTGATGCGCTTTACGGGAAGGACGACCTTCCTTTGGGACATCGTTTTGCATTGCAATCCTGGATCAGCGACGGAGAGCTACGCGCTGGATCAGGAGATCAGCATTTCCTATGAATGGGATCCCATAGAGCGAGAGCTGACAAAGAGCACGCCTAAGGGGGAGCTGACCTATCAGCTTACCACGAAAAAGGCGATTTTGGTGCATTATGAGGGTACGGATGAGGAGCTGGTGATCCCTGAGGAGGTTGCGGGGAGACCGGTTGCGCAGATCGGAAATGGCATGAAGGGGCTGGTGGGTGCACTTGTTCCGAAGACAGTTAAGCGCGTCGTGCTCCCGAAGACGACAGAGACCATTTCGGCACATGCGTTTGAGTATTTTGGAGAGTTCGAGTGTGAATTGCCAGAGAGTGTCAGGGTGATCGGGGATCAGGCCTTTGCCTATTGCAGCGTGCCCTTTACGGAGCTTCCGAAGGGGCTTTTGGATCTCGGCGCGGAGGCACTCGGGAGCGGATGCAACTTTAGCGGCGGCGTGACGATTCCCTCTGGCATTCAGAGGATTGCGCCTGGCGCATTTAAGGGGATTGCCGTGCCGGAATTCCGCATAGAAGGGGACAATTCGGATTATACCGTGCGCGATGGCATGTTATATGCCGCCAATGGACGGTTTTTACTGGCGGGAAGACTTCCTGGCGCGGATGGCAAGGTAACGATTCCCGAGGGAACGGAGGTCATTGGAACCTTCGCATTTAGCAGTCTTCCGGTGACGGAGGTAGTGCTTCCTTCGTCCGTCACGTTGATTGCGCAATATGCCTTCGCTTATTGTACGCAGCTTCAGACGATCACGCTGCCGGAGGGACTGCAAAATATTGGATCGTATTCCTTCGTTTACACGGGCCTGAAGCAATTAGAGCTCCCGAAGAGCTGTACGCGGATTGGCATCGCAGCATTCTTTGGAGCGTATAGGCTGGAGAGGGTAGTGGGAGCGCCGCAGGCTGTCGAGCCTTATGCGTTTGCCTATTGTCAGAGCCTCTGGGATCTCTCGTTCGCGGAGGGCCTGGCGGAGATCGGAGACTGTGCCTTTTATCAGACCGCCGTTATTTCCGTGTCCTTGCCAGACAGTCTGTATTCGCTGGGGGATCAGGTCTTTGCATCCGATACGCCGGGCATCCGCAGCAAGGTCATGAAGGAGATGGTGATTGGCAGCAGGCTCAGTCATATTGGAGAGAATGCCTTTGGAGGCTTGTCCATTTCGAAATTTATCGTGGCTTCTAGTAACATGTATTATACCGTGACGGACGGATTCCTCACGGACAAGGCAGGTAGGCGGCTGTTTGCGTGCCCCGTGGGAATGACGGGAGAAGTCACTATTCCTGATGGAATTCACGAGATTGCATCCTATGCACTTTATGATTGTGAATATATTACGATGATCATCATTCCTGACAGCGTTGGCGTCATTGGACGCAGTGCCTTTTGTGATCATGCTGCGGAAGGGGAGTCGAATGGAGGTCGGCCGATTCTTCGGTGCAAGGAGGGGTCGGCGGCTTATGCTTACGCCATAGCTTATCATTGGCCATATTTGCTAGATGTAATTGACGATGAAGACAAAAAATGATAGAATAATTTCATAATATCTCGCGAATTGTCAGAAAACTATCGCGGAGCGATCCTAATTATGAAAGGAGTGATGAGAATGAAGAGGAAGAAAAGCTTCTTCATGCTGTTGGCTTATGTTTTAGCGTTTTCGATGTTTTTGTCGTCTTGTGCGTCTCCCGCGACTTCAACGGAGACGGGAAGCGGTGCGAGTGTTGTGAGTCAGGCATCACAGCCCTCGCAGGATGCTTCGGTGGACTCTTCTCAAGAAGCATCACAGTCTGGCGAGGAGGCTGGCCTGCCGGAGCAGATGGCCTTAAAGACCAATTTAAATGAAGTGATCGTGAATTTTGCCGCAACGGCCGAGACCTTCAAGGGTGAGAAGCTGACCTTCGTAAGTGAGAAGCCGCTGGGTGACATGCCAGCAATCGAGGTCAAGGATCCGGAGGTATATACGGCTGAGCAGATTGCAAAGGTCAACCGCACCATGCGTGATTATAAGCGTAGCGTGGATGTGCAGATCGTCAATAATGCAAAGGAATATTTCATCTATGACATGCTGACGAAGGAGCAAAAGGCGATCTACGATGCCTACTATCTCCTGGCGCAGGATCCGACGACGCAGGATAATATCGTGTCCTTCCAGACCTCCGTTGACATTAATTCTGAAGAAATCTTGGCGGAGCTGTATATGCCGATGCTGGCGTTAGTCTATGATCATCCGGAGCTTTGGTGGATGAATGTTTGGAATGGTAGTGTGGAAGTTGGGTTTGGCGTAGGAGACCAGAAGAATGGAAAGACAACCATTTATTCAGGCTTTACGAAGACCTACGATACCTTTGAGAAGGACGTGGCGGCCTTTAATCAGTCGGTGAATGAATTCCTTTCCGGAATTAACACAAATGTCAGCGATGAGAAGATCGCCCTGCAGGTGCATGATAAGCTGATTGATTGGGTGACTTATGATGATCCCGTGCTTCAGAATGGCCTTCTTGATTTTGCCCATACGGCGTTTGGTCCTTTGGTTCGAAATTCCCGTGGTAATGAGCATTGGTGTGTATGTGATGGCTATGCGCAGGCTTATGTTTACCTGCTGCAGCAGCTCGGCGTGACCGCGGCGGTTGTGGTCGGTCCCGTGAGCAATGCCGGCGCGGATGGGCAGATGGGCCTACACGCATGGAACATTGTAAGAATGGATGGTCGCTGGTATGAGGTGGACACCTGTTGGGATGATTTTACCTATTTCCCTGACATGGTTAGAAATCAAATGGACAAGTCCACAAATGGCTATGAGTATTATCTGGAGATGGTGAATGATAATGTTTACATGGATCGGCTTTATCATTACATGTTCGAGCTTACCACGAAGCAGATTGAAAATTATCAGGTTCCCGAGAGTCTGTATTACACCAGCCGCGACGGCAGGGTTAGGTTCTGCATTATTGGCGACTCGCAGCGCTGGCGCCAGCATGTAAAGCCTGAGACGGGAGCTGCTTTTGTAGTCAAGTACACGGAGCTGTTGCCTGAAGCGGACGGGTCTCTGGTCTCTGGCGGAGGCAGTGCGACGGAAGTGGATGATGACGACTGGGATGATGAGGATGACATTTGGGACGGCGGCAGCGGAGACATTCATGATCTGATCGGCGGCGCGGATTACAAGCAGATCGCAGGTACCTATTATGTGTCGAAGTATAATCAGTATGACCAGGCAACCTTGGAAAAATACTATGGAAAGGATTATTACAAACAGCTGTCCATGTTCGATCTCAAGGCGAATGGTACCGGCACGATCTATGAGAACGGCTCCACGCTGAATTTCTACTATATTTTTGACGGATATTATTTGTATTTGTATTCAGATAACGGAGGATGCCTGTTCCTGCAATATGACAAGGGGAACTTCTTAATGTATGATTACTACATGAATGTCTACACATTCTCTAAATTGAAGTAGCATGTCAAAAATAATAACGGAACGCTGGAATAGAATAGGGAATGATGTCATAAAGTGGTTTTTCATATTCTTGATATTCGGGTTTGTCGGCTGGGTGTATGAGGTTGGGATCGTATGGTTTGAGATGCATCTGGGCTTTGCAAACCGGGGATTTCTTTGGGGGCCGTGTCTGCCGATTTATGGCATTGGCGGGCTGTTGATCCTTTTGGTGACGATGAAGGTGAGAAAGCATCCGCTTCTGTGCTTTTTGGTGGTCTGCCTGTTTACGACGGGTGTGGAGTTGCTGGCAAGCTATTTGATGGAATGGTGGATGGGAAGCTTTCTTTGGGATTACCGGAACACGGGGTACGGGCCGACCTTCGAGGGACGAATCGCGCTGCGGTCGAGCCTGCAGTTTGGACTCATGGGAATGGTGGCGGTCTATGTCGTATATCCACTGATGGATAAGGTCGTCGAAAAGGTGCGTGAAAAGCTCCCGAAGTGCTACCTTGTCATGACGCTGATGCTGTTGGCAACATTCCTGGCCGATCTGGTTTATCACCTCATCCACGGAAGCAATGCGAAATGGTAAGAAATAAGACAGTGGGGAATGTCCTCGCTGTCTTATTTTATGCTTGCCATATGGGACATTTTTGGATAAAATAGTTTGTATGGATATTTTTTGTCCGGAAAGGAAGGTAACATATGTTAGTTCAAAAGTATAAGGACATGCTTTCAAAAAAGTCCGTGATTCGTGAGCTCTCGGAGTTTGCTACGGCGCGCGGACAGGAAATTGGCTATGAAAACGTATTTGACTATAGTCTTGGCAATCCGTCTGTTCCCGTTCCTAAGGCTTTTACGGACAGAATGATCCAAATGCTGGCAACCCGCGATCCCATGGAGCTTCACGGTTATAGTCCCAGCCTTGGCATCACCTCCGTTCGTGAGGCGATTGCGGCATCCCTGGAACAGCGCTTTGGCATTCCCTATCGCAAGGAGCATATCTTTATGGCAACTGGTGCAGCAGGTGCGCTGGCGCATGCCTTTCGTCTGGTGACGGAGCCTGGCGACGAGATTCTTACCTTTGCGCCTTACTTCCCGGAATACGGCCCTTACGTCAATCTTACGGGCGCTGTTTTGAAGGTGGTTCCGCCCAACACGGAGACCTTCCAGATCAACTTCCCCGCCTTTGAGGAAATGTTGACGGACAAGGTGATGGCGGTGCTGATCAACACCCCGAATAACCCTTCCGGCATTGTGTACTCCACGGAGACGATCCAGAAGCTGACCGATCTCATGAGAAAGAAATCCGAAGAATATGGACATGACATCTACCTGATCTCCGATGAGCCCTACCGCGAGATCGTGTTTGCGGGCGTTGATGCACCCTGCGTGTCCAAATTCTATGACAATACCATCATGTGCTACTCCTTCTCGAAGTCTCTGTCATTACCCGGCGAGCGTATCGGCTATGTTGCCATCAACCCCGCCTGCAAGGACGCGGAGGACATGGTCGTGATGTGCGGCCAGATCTCCCGCGGCATAGGCCATAATTGCCCGCCCTCCATCATTCAGCTGGCAGTGGCTGACGTGCTCGACAAGACGGCAGACCTCTCCGTTTACGAGACCAACATGAACCTCATTTACGATTGCCTTGTAGAGCTTGGCTTCACCGTCGTAAAGCCCGGCGGAACCTTCTACATCTTCCCGAAGGCCCTCGAACCCGATGCCGTCATCTTCTGCAACAAGGCGAAAAAATATGACCTCATCCTCGTGCCCGCCGACAACTTTGGCGCGCCCGGCTTCTTCCGCATGGCCTACTGCATCTCTACCGAGAAGGTAAAACGCTCCCTCGACGCCATGCGCAAATTCGTGGCGGAAGAATATGCGAAATAATTATTTGTTACAAAACTAGTATTTGGGAATCATTAAGGATATAAGCCAGAAACGACAGATTCAATCCGCAGGGACGATAGCAAATTTCCCGTGGATGAATCTGTCGTTGCAGGCAAAGAAAAAGGAGACCGACATGTATCAGGCAGGACTGGTTTTGGAAGGCGGCGGCATGAAAGGCGTGTACACCGCCGGCGTATTAGATTTTTTCCTGGAGAAGGACATCATGCTCTCCAGCGTATACGGCGTTTCGGCAGGAGCCTGCCACATGTGCAGCTATGTCTCGAAACAAAAAGGCCGTGCAAAGGATGTCTCCGTGGACTACCTTGAGGATAAAATGTATTGCAGCGCGAGGAGCCTGATCCTAACGGGTGACCTCTTCAACGTCGACGTCGGGTACCATTTGATCCCCGACTACCTTAATCCCTTTGACCACGAGGCGTTTCATCAATATCAGGGCAAGGTATATTCCGTCGTGACCAACATCGTCACGGGAATGCCGGAATACTTACGGATCCGCGACCTGAAAAAAGACATTGACGCCATTCGTGCGTCAGCCTCCCTGCCACTGATGGCAAGGAACGTTGAAATTGACGGAAAGCTCTATCTTGACGGAGGCATTGCAGATCCCATTCCCATTGCAAAGTCCATATTGGACGGCAATCGGAAGAACGTGGTCATCCTGACGAAGGAAGAGGGTTATGTCAGAAAACCGACGGATAAAGCTTCCCTCGCCCTCATAAAAGCCAGATACACAAAATATCCTAAGATATATGAATTGATGGCAGAGCGCCACAAGAATTATAATGCGACCATGGATTACCTTTACCGCCAGGTTGAGAATGGTCAGGCCTACGTCATCCGTCCAAAGCATGAAAGCAAGGTTGGCAGGATCGAAAAGAATAAGGAAAACCTGCTGGAGCTGTATCAGACGGGCTACGAGGAAGCCAAGGCGCATTATGAGACCTTGATGGAGTATCTGGGAAAGGAATCAGACTACAATGGATAAGTTTTTTGACGTCATTAAGGCAATGATTTACGGAATCGTGGAGGGGATCACGGAGTGGCTCCCCGTCAGCAGCACGGGACACTTGATTCTGGTGGAAGAGTTCCTTCCTTTTAAGAGTACCGGCGAGGGTTTCTTTGACATATTTGACGTGGTCATTCAGCTGGGTGCAATTATTGCCGTGGTCATCCTGTTTTGGAACAAGATTTGGCCCTTTGGTCTGCCGCAGAACCAGAAAAATCCACAACCTGGAATCTTAGGCTATGTCAAGCTGGATAAGATATTCCTCTGGCTTAAAATCATGGTTGCCTGCGTGCCTGCTGTCATTATCGGCTTATTGTTTGATGACGTGTTTGACGCCCTGTTTTACAATCCCGTGTGCGTCTCCATCGCGCTGATCGTGTTTGGTGTTGCCTTTATCGTTGTGGAGAACTGGAACAAAAACAGAAGGCCTGCGGTGCGTAGATTGGATGACGTTACGTTCAAGACGGCACTCCTCATCGGTATTTTCCAGCTGCTTGCCGCCATCTTCCCGGGAACCTCCCGCTCCGGCGCAACCATTGTGGGAGCCCTGCTCATCGGCGTGAGCCGCATTGTTGCAGCGGAATTTACGTTCTTCCTTGCAATTCCCGTCATGTTCGGTGCAAGTCTCTTAAAGGTAGTAAAGTATTTGGCAGATGGCGGTTCCTTTACCGGATTTGAGCTTGTCTTAATTATGATTGGCACGATCGTTTCCTTTTTTGTTTCGCTGTTCATCGTGCGCTTCCTGATGTCATTTATTAAGAAGCATAACTTCAAAATTTTCGGCTGGTATCGCATTGTTTTGGGTATGATAGTATTGCTGTATTTTGGGTTGATTAAGTAATGTTTTTTGTCAAGAATTAAAATTTCACAATTTTTTTTGCGAAATTTTGTGAAATTTTATGCCGGAATGGTTGACAAGCCGAAAAAAACACGCTATATTATTAGGCGACAAGCGCGAAATCGCGTGATAGAGGAAAAAAATTGGCATGCGCCCTAGGCGCAAGAGAGTTTCAGAAGGGAGATACCATCATGGCAGAGGAAAAGGTAATCGCAGAAGTTAAGGCAGAAGAGGTTAAGGCTGAGGAAGTTAAGCCCGTTGAGAAGAAGGTAGCTAAGAAGGCAGTAGCTAAGAAGCCCGTAGCTGAGAAGGCAGTAGCAGAGAAGAAGGCTCCTGCAAAGAAGGCAGAGAAGGCTGAGAAGGTTGTAGTAGAGAAGAAGGCTCCTGCAAAGAAGGCTGAGAAGGCAGTAGCAGAGAAGAAGGCTCCTGCAAAGAAGGCTGAGAAGGCTGTAGCAGAGAAGAAGGCTCCTGCAAAGAGAGCAGCTAAGAAGGTAGACGTTAAGGCTAACGTATTCGTACAGTTCGCTGGCAAGTCTTTCTCTCAGGACGAGCTCGTTAAGATCGCTCAGGACGTATGGCAGTATGACATGAACATGAAGGCTGAGGATTTCAAGAGCGTTGAGATCTACGTAAAGCCTGAAGAGAACACCGCATACTTCGTAGTAAACGGCGAGTTCCCCGGCAGCTTCGTACTGTAATTTAGTAGCAAGACTTTGTAAACGCCAGTATCATATCTGATAAAAAGTCCCGTCTTTCCGTCATGGAAGGGCGGGATATTTTTTTATGAGTTTATTTAAGAATTATTTTAGAAATATTTATGAGAAAAGACGTTGACAATAAAGGTATGTAGGTGTATGTTAAGTGCATAAGGTGTTAGCACTCCTATGAGTTGAGTGCTAACAAGCCCAAAAGAGGTGATTCCGATTGGAGTTGGATGAGAGAAAAAAGAAGATACTGAAGGCAGTGATCCGGAATTACCTGGAGACGGGTGAGCCGGTCGGCAGCCGCACGATCTCAAAGTACACGGACTTAAACCTTAGCTCCGCTACCATCAGAAATGAGATGGCGGATTTGGAAGAGATGGGCTACATCCTACAGCCCCATACCTCCGCCGGACGAATTCCTTCGGATCAGGGCTATCGCTTCTATGTCGATACCATGATGGAGGAAAAGGATCGGGAGATGGTCGAACTGAAGGAGATGCTTCTCGAGCGTCAGGACAAGATGGAGACGCTTTTGAAGCAGGTGGCAAAGGTGGTTGCGCAGAATACGCAGTACGCCGCCATGATCTCCGCACCATCCACCCATCGCAATAAAGTGAAGTTCATTCAGCTGTCAAGGCTGAATCCCGAGCAGATCCTTGCGGTGATTGTCGTGGAGGGCAACGTCATCAAGAATAACATCATTCCCGTGACGGAAGAGATTTCGGACGAGACGATGCTGAAGCTGAACATCCTCTTAAATACGCACCTAAACGGTCGCTCCATTGAGGAGATCAACCTTGGCATGATCGCAGCGCTGAAGGCGCAGGCAGGAGTTCACGGAAACATCATCGGTGAAGTCATTGACGCCGTTGGGGATGCCATCAAGGCAGACGAGGATCTGGAGATTTACACGAGCGGAACGAACAACATTTTCCGCTACCCAGAGCTTGCGGATAATGGAAAGGCCAGCGAACTGGTGGGAACCTTTGAAGAAAAGCAGCAGCTGGGTAGTTTGATTCAAGAGTCACTTGAGGATGAAGCGGGTACCGGTATTCAGGTTTACATCGGTGATGAAGCCCCCATCAAGAGCATGAAGGATTGCAGCGTGGTGACCGCAACCTACGAGCTCGGCGAGGGTATGAAGGGAACCATCGGAATCGTGGGACCCAAGCGTATGGATTATGATAAGGTCATCGGAACGCTTCGCACCATACAGTCCAAGCTAGACGAGCTTTACAAGAGAGATTAGTGACGAAATGAAGCAAGTATCGCGAAGCGATTTTATTAGAAAGCGTAATGTAACGAGGCGACCGAAGAATATTGCGATGCGATTTTGCAGCGAAATATTCTTCGCCGCGATGGAGCCGAGTGAAATGGAGCACTCTATCGCGAAGCGATTTAATTAAGAAAGGAAATGGTAGCATGGCAGAGTTGGATAACGAAAAGATGAAGGCGCAGGCTTCCGCGGAAGAGCCTGACGCGGAAACGTCGAAAGCAAAGGAGACGGAAGCGCCAGAGAAAGCAGCAACAGAAGCAGAAGCCGTTCAGAAAGCCGAGGAAGTCGCCAAGGAGGCTGCAGAAAATGCAAAGGATGAGGCAGATGAGGATGAGGCGATAGAGGAAGCTGACGAAGAGGCAGCAGAGGATGGCGAAGAAGGCAAGGGAAAGAAATCCTGGGCCGAGAGAAGAGCTGAGAAGAAGCAGGCAAAGCAAAAGGCCGATGCCATGAAGGAGCAGATCGATCAGCTTGAGGACAAGGTAAAGCGCCAGCTGGCTGAGTTCGAGAATTTCCGCAACAGGACGGAACGCGAAAAGCAGGCAATGTTTGAAACCGGAGCACGGAGCGTGATTGAAAAGATCCTTCCCGTGGTTGACAATTTTGAAAGAGGACTTGCAACCGTTGGTCCTGATCATCAGGAAGATCCCTTCGTGGATGGCATGAACAAGGTTTACAGACAGCTCGTAACGGAGCTGGAAAACATCGGCGTAAAGCCCATTGAGGCTGTCGGCAAGGAGTTTGATCCGAATCTTCATAATGCAGTGATGCAGGTGGAGAGCGAGGAATATGAGTCAGGAATTGTGGCTCAGGAGTTACAAAAGGGTTACACCTATAGAGACGTCGTGGTTCGCCACAGTATGGTCTCCGTAGTGCAATAAAGCGTAGTGAAGCGAAGAACCCCCGAAGAAAATGCTGACTCTGCACTTGAGGCAGAATTTTCTTCGCAGTAATCGGGGTTCGAGCAAACGTAGCAAAATATATCCGCGAAGCGGATTCTAATTAGGAGGAAAGAGATATGAGCAAGATTATTGGTATTGACCTTGGTACGACGAACAGCTGCGTAGCCGTAATGGAAGGTGGTAAGCCTACCGTTATCGCAAACGCAGAGGGCGCGCGCACAACGCCGTCCATCGTTGCATTTACAAAGACCGGTGAGAGACTGGTTGGTGAGCCTGCAAAGCGTCAGGCAGTTACGAACGCTGAGAAGACCATCGCTTCCATCAAGAGAGACATGGGTACGGACAACGGACGTACCATCGATGGAAAGAAGTATTCCCCTCAGCAGATTTCATCCATGATTCTTCAGAAGCTGAAGGCAGATGCTGAGAGCTATCTTGGTGAGAAGGTTACGGAGGCAGTTATTACCGTTCCCGCATACTTTAATGATGCTCAGCGTCAGGCTACCAAGGATGCTGGTAAGATTGCAGGCTTGGAGGTAAAGCGTATCATTAACGAGCCTACCGCAGCAGCTTTGGCATATGGCCTGGACAATGAGAAAGAGCAGAAGATCATGGTATACGACCTGGGCGGCGGTACCTTCGACGTATCCATCATCGAGATCGGTGACGGCGTCATCGAGGTTCTGGCAACCAACGGCGATACGCACCTTGGCGGTGATGAGTTCGATAGCGAGATTATTGGCTGGATGCTTTCTGAGTTCAAGTAGGTAGAGGGCGTAGATCTCTCCGGTGATAAGATCGCCATGCAGAGATTGAAGGAGGCAGCAGAGAAGGCAAAGAAGGAGCTTTCCAGCGCCATGACCACCAACATCAACCTGCCTTTCATTACTGCAACCGCAGAAGGCCCGAAGCACTTCGACATGAACCTTTCCAGAGCACAGTTTGACGAGCTGACCAGAGATCTGGTTGAGAAGACCGCGATCCCCGTTCAGAATGCCATGAGAGATGCCGGTCTGACCAACGCAGATCTCGGCCAGGTACTTTTGGTAGGTGGTTCCACCAGAATTCCTGCCGTACAGGATAAGGTAAGACAGCTGACTGGCAAGGAGCCTTCCAAGTCCTTAAACCCTGATGAGTGCGTAGCCATCGGTGCTTCCATCCAGGGTGGTAAGCTGGCAGGCGATGCCGGTGCCGGTGACATCCTTCTTCTGGACGTAACGCCTCTTTCCCTGTCCATCGAGACCATGGGCGGCGTGGCAACCAGACTGATCGAGAGAAATACCACGATTCCTACCAAGAAGAGCCAGGTATTCTCCACTGCAGCTGACAACCAGACCGCAGTTGACATCAACGTAGTACAGGGTGAGCGTCAGTTCGCCCGTGACAATAAGTCCCTTGGACAGTTCAGACTGGATGGTATCCCTCCTGCACCCAGAGGAATCCCTCAGATCGAGGTTACCTTCGATATCGATGCAAATGGTATCGTAAACGTATCCGCTAAGGATCTTGGCACCGGCAAGGAGCAGCACATCACCATCCCCGCTGGTTCCAACATGCCTGATGCAGACATCGAGAGAGCCGTTACGGAAGCAGCTGAGTTCGAGGCACAGGATAAGAAGCGTAAGGAAGCCGTTGAGGCTAGAAATGATGCAGACTCCTTCGTATTCCAGACCGAGAAGGCCCTGAAGGACGTAGGCGACAAGATTTCCGACAGCGACAAGAGCCAGGTTGAGACTGACCTCCAGGCAGTGAAGTCCATCCTTGAGAGAACCAAGGATCAGGAGATGAGCGACAAGGATCTTGACGAGCTCAAGGCTGCTAAGGAGAAGCTGATGAATTCCGCACAGTCCCTGTTCACAAAGATGTATGAGAGCATGCAGCAGGCACAGGGCGGCGCACAGGCTGGTCCCGGACCTGACATGAGCGGCTTTGCCGGCGGCGCAGGTGCTAACACTGGTGCAAATAACGCAGGCGGCAACAACAATGACGATGTCATTGACGGAGACTTCCGCGAGGTATAAACCATTGCACGACAACGTCCGACGAAATAATCTTCGTCGGACGATTGCCGTACAGATTCTAACCATTTGATTAAGCAGTCCTTATTTTCGAGGGGGATGGTTTGTGCGGTCTCTCTCAGGCCCGTGTGCCAAGCGTCGGTACTTAGGCGACGTATTTAGGCGCCTTAGTACCGATACGCTGCACCCGGAGCGCGAGCGTGCCTGAGAAAGACTGCCAAACCAAACCCCCGAGTTCTATGGGAACCCTAATAAAAGGTAATACAAGAAAGGCTAATGTATTATGGCAGAACAAAAGCGAGATTATTATGAGGTCCTCGGCGTAGATAAATCTGCAGACGATGCGGCCATTAAAAAAGCATATCGCGCCTTGGCGAAAAAATATCATCCTGACGTGAACCCAGGTGACGCGGAGGCAGAGAAGAAATTTAAGGAAGCTTCCGAGGCATATGCGATACTCAGCGATCCGGAGAAGAGACGGCAGTATGATCAGTTCGGCCATGCAGCCTTTGACGGTGGTGCTGGCGGAGCAGGCGGTTTTGACTTTAACGGCATGGACTTTGGTGACATTTTTGGCGATATCTTTGGCGACATTTTTGGCGGCGGAAGATCCAGAGGTGGAGCCGGCAATGGCCCCATGAAGGGAGCCAACCTTCGTACCAGTGTTCGCATTAGCTTTGAGGAGGCCGTATTTGGCTGTAAGAAGGAAATTGAGCTGACCGTGAAGGAAACCTGTAAGACCTGTAACGGCAGCGGTGCAAAGCCTGGAACACAGCCTGAAACCTGTCCTAAGTGCGGCGGCAAGGGCCAAGTGGTATTTACTCAGCAGTCCTTCTTTGGAACCGTTCGTAACGTACAGGCCTGCCCGAACTGTCAGGGAACCGGTAAGATCATTAAGGAAAAATGCGTGGATTGTCGCGGAACGGGTTACATCCCGATGAAGAAGCGCTACTCCTGCGACATCCCTGCTGGTATCGACAATGGACAGTCCATCCGCATGCCCGGACTTGGTGAGCCTGGCACAGGTGGCGGTCCTAGGGGTGACGTGCTTGTTGAAGTCATCGTTGGACGGCATCCCATCTTCCAGCGTCAGGACGTTAATATTTTCTCCACCGTGCCCATTTCCTTTGCGGTTGCGGCACTTGGCGGTGAAATCTTTATAGATACCGTGGACGGCAAGGTCATTTATGACGTAAAGGCCGGAACACAGACAGATACTCGCGTGCGCTTAAAGGGCAAGGGCGTTCCTTCCCTTAGAAATAAGGAGATTCGCGGTGATCACTATGTCACGTTGGTGGTTCAGGTTCCTGACAGACTGAGCAATGAGGCGAAGGAGCTTCTGAAGCAGTTTGATCAGGCCAATGAGGCCGTGCAGAGAGCATCCGGTTCTAAGGATGACAAGAAGGACGACGGCGGCGGACATGGCGGTAAGAAAAAGAAATTCTGGGAGAAATAAGACATAAAGATAGGGCAGAAAATCAAGGGATTTGGTTTTCTGCCCCATTTTTTATTCTATAGTTTTATCCATTCTAGACTTTTTTATTTCGATTTCCATTCTTTCCTAATTTCTATTCATTCCAAGCTTTATTCACTTTAATTTTCCTGTTTGGCAATGGATCGGTTTTCCCCATTATTTCGTCTGAACATTCCCCTGCGGCATCATGGAAGCCTTTAAGACCTTATATTCCGCCTGCATTTTCTGGAAGGTCTCCGTATCGCCCTCGGCCATGTCTGGATGATAGGTCTTACAAAGCGCCTTATAGCGCTTCTCCAGCTTTTCTAACGAATTGCAGCCGGCAAAGAATACGGAAGCTCCCGTAGGGTTTAGAAGCTCTGCCTTTAATTTATCGGCAAGCTTCTGGACGTCATCGCGCTGTTTGTCAAGGAGCTGAATCTGCGGGATGAGCTGCTTGAAACGGCTGACCTCTATGCTCTTTTTCGCGGAGCATTCCTCAACCAGCGGATCTAAGTTTCGCATGTAAATGCCCCAATAGCTTCGAAGCAGGGGACTGTCCTTTTGTTCCAGAACACTGGTGACCTCCTGACCTAAGGCTTCCAGACCGCCCAAGTGCTCCTCCAGCTTTTGCAGATAAGTGAGATTCTGAGCTACCTCCTCGGAGGAACCAGTGGCCATCTTTAGCTCATTTTTTACGAGATCCGTGATTTCATTGGAAATCTCCTGACCCGTCATCTTCAGCTCCTGTCCCCATTCATACCATTCCGATGCCAGCGCCATGACGCCGATGATAATGACGCCGATCATGATAAGATAAATCAAAATGCCAAAAATGACGGAGTGCAGGGGACTCATGGACATGTACTGGAAAATGTTCAGTCCGAAAGCGTCTTTTACGTTTTTGTTCAGGTCAAGCAGCGTAAGCAGAACAAGTCCAAAGCTAAATACGCCTGCGATCCCGTAGGAGAGTGAAACCATTGTCGTGATCAGCCAGCTCAGTCCCTTTAAGATCGTGTAAAAAATACAGGCAATTGCGTTGGGAACCGTTTTTCCGTTGAGTGACAAGATTTTGTAGTCCGCCTCGCAGGAGGTAAACAGGGAAAGATACCAGTTATAGGTCAGCTCGTACAGAGTGTCAAACACGGAAATGATGATGTTCCATGCTGCGATCACGAGTCCTGAGATCAAGGCGAAGCCCCATCCGACGAAAAACATGACCAAGCCGATGCATACCGAAACCAGAAGGAACCCTATGATAAGCTCACCGATGTTCTTAGGCGTCGTTGCCGTGCTGAGCAATACGATGATGACCGTGGCGACAAGGGCAAGTCCAAGGAAAATCGTGATTTTCTCAAACGCCTTCGCCAGTAGCTTAAAGAAGGTCGCAAGGAGCAGCAGGGGGATCGCCAGCAGGGCCAACAGATCAATTTTGATAATTTTCAGTGCTTTCTGCATGATTTCTCCCTCCCCTCTATTCGAATACTTCCATCTCGTAAGTGATTTCCGAGATGCTAGAGCCGTTTGCCAGGAACGTTATGGTGATGCGGTCACCGCTGATGGGGTCTAAGTAAATGGCCTTGGTTTTGTCCAAATCCCATCCGTATAAGAAGAAGCCCTCAAATCGGGTCGGCTGTCCGTAAAGGCCCGTCTGCTTATGGCAGACCTTGGCGGGCGAGGAACCCAGCGAAACGCCGTCGGGGAAAATCACCGTGTTGCTCGTTACCGAAAGGCTTACGACCTCGCATTTCGAGAGAGGCTGATCCGAGGACATTTTATTTTGCAGTACGATGGAGACGCCGCGCTCATTGTCCGTCAAAATGGTTTTTTGATATCCCGCCAGCATCTTATCCATGTCGGAGAGATCCAGCTCCGTGACAATGTCCTTGATGGGCATGACCTTGCGGTTTACCTGCACGAGGCGGGAGAATTTGTCAGCCGACAGGATCTCGGCCTGCGGGTGAGACTCCATCCAATGCGCCGTGAATTCATCGACGTTCTCGGGTACGACCACGACGGAAGCCTCCTTGTCACGCTCGAAGGTGACCGTATCCGCCGTCGTCTTGACATGAAGGTGGGTAAGGCTCGTTATGGAAGCATGGACGGAAACCCGATAGGTTCCGGGATGGAGGGAGACGCTTTGCTTGAACTCATTTTTCTGGTTCAGGACAGCAACATAATCCTTATCCGTCGTCATGTTGGTTAGCGTCACCTTGACCTCAAATTCCTTTTGCAGATTTTCCTCCAGCAAGGAAAACTCTTTGGGAAGGCCCTGCAGGGTGATGGTTCCCGCGCAATCGCCCTCATTTAGTTTCCCTCGGTTTCCACAGGAAGCCAGTAAAAGAAGCAAGGGAAGCGTTAGCAGTAACAGTCTCCGTATTCTCTTCATGGGGATTCTCCTTTGAAAAATGACTTCCTTTTTATTATAATTCCGAGGGGGCGTCAGCGCAACCTCCGAAGCAACATTTTGTCTTTTTATTTTGACGTAATGAAGGTTTGCGTATATAATTCTATTAACTATGCAATGAAAAACTTCGGAATGTTAGAAATGACGGGAGGACATTCTTATGAAATGGACGAAATTCAAGATAAAGACGGTGACCGACGCGGAGGACATTATTATCAGCACGCTCTATGACATTGGGCTCGAGGGCGCACAGATTGAGGACAAGATCCCGCTGACCCCCTTAGAGAAGGAGCAGATGTTTGTGGACATCCTGCCGGAGGGACCTGCGGATGACGGCGTGGCGTACCTGAGCTTTTTTGTGGAGGAGCAGGAGGATGGAACGCTTCTGGTACAGGGAGAGGAGCGCACGAGAGAATCCATTTTAGAGGATGTGGAGCGTGAACTTGAGGATCTGCGCATGTTTTGTGAGATCGGCGAGGGAACGATCACCGTGGATGAGACCGAGGACATTGATTGGATCAACAATTGGAAGCAGTACTTCCATCAGTTCTATATTGATGACATTCTGGTGATTCCTTCCTGGGAAAAGATCAAGCCGGAGGATGGTGAGCGCATGGTACTGCACATCGATCCCGGCACGGCCTTTGGTACGGGCATGCACGAGACAACGCAGCTTTGCATCAGGCAGCTGCGCAAGTTCATCACGCCCGAGACGGAGCTTCTCGACGTGGGAACGGGCAGCGGCATTCTTGGCATTTTGTCCTTGATGTTTGGCGCAAAGCACGTGGTTGGAACGGACCTTGACCCTTGTGCCGTGCCTGCCGTGGAGGACAACTGCGCAAACAACGGCATTAAGCCGGAGCAGTTTACCATGATGATCGGAAACATCATTACCGAGAAGGAAGTGCAGGATCAGGTTGGTTACGAGAAATATGACATTGTTGTCGCTAATATTCTCGCAGACGTGCTGGTGCCCCTGACGCCCGTGATCCTTCATCAATTAAAGCCCGGCGGAATCTATATCACCTCCGGTATCATTGACGACAAGGAGCAGACGGTCGTGGAGGCCGTAAAGGCTGCAGGCATGGAGGTCCTGGAGGTAACGTATCAGGGCGAGTGGGTGAGTGTGACGGCAAGAAAGAAGTAGAGAACTCGAAGTACGGCATGGAGAGATTTCTGAAGAACTCGGGGCATGGCCGGGAATGTCTTTCCGGTAACCTTTTGACCCGAAAAGGCATTCCCGGCTGTCCCCTCGAGTTTGCAGGCAGGAAAGAGAGGTACAGCATTGGAGGATTCGGGAAAAAAGAAAAAAGTATATCCAATTTTTGTGATCGTTTGTACGATTGTTTGTACGATCGCTTGCATTTATGGCGTTTTGTACGTAGTATTATTTGCATCCGCTTTTGAATCCGTGCAGAAATCGCGGGAACAATCTATTCAAATGGATTGTGATATTGCGCTTTTACCTGATCTGGCGGGGCTTATAGACAGGCAAGGCTCGAAGGATGGCTATTCCGTCTATGAGACACGCCACTATAAAAGCGTCGAGGCGCTGTGCGAGGTCATGCCGGAGGGCTTTGGTGATGCCATTCTGCACACCTTACGCGCAGGTACTTGCAGGGAGACCACAGATCTGAAAGATGCCAAGGTTCAAAGATATGAGATCACGGAGGGGCTTCCGTTCGTTTCCGAGCAGGACATATACGGTGGCTATGTGAAGGCCGCAAAGCTTGCGGCTAAGCAGGTGAACATTCTCAGGTATGCAAACGGGGACTTGCGGATTCAATTGATGGTTACCTATCCGGACGAAGCCTTTACGCCGGACCATACGCTGGCCAAGAATCAGACCATTTATGTTTTTCAAAAGAATAACATGGGTGTGGGCATTCACCTTCCGAGCAAGCGTAACGTTTATGGAAGCTTCTTTCTTATGGACGGACAATTTCTCAAGGTAACGGCAGACGTGGAGTGGCTTGAGGGATATTACCGTAATTTAAATGGCAGTATTGTGAAGGAAAAAAAGCATCCGGAAGTACAGACAGTTAAAAGTTCGGAAGCGGTTTCGATAGAGGAAGTATATCGTGAACTGTATCAAAACTCTGATGAGGAATATCCTGCCATTCTTTCGCTGGAAGGCTATACGGACGAAGGGGACTATTTTTTTTATTTAGATGTTGACAGTGATCCCATATATCGGCTCTATCAGAATGGAGAAATAAAGTATGTTTATGTTGGCTGCTGGCTAAGAACGGAATATGGTGACATATGCTATGCGGCTGGTCAGGACAAAAAGGCCGTCCTTCAGAGGATCAAGGACAGCGGCGAGCTTTGCTGCGCAGAGTATTTTGTTGTGCCTGAGAGTAAAAAAGCGAATGAATAGATATCGGATCAGGGCATGCGGAGAGGTTGAACATGTATCAGTTTTTTGTGGATCAAGCGCAAATAGACATTGAGAATAAGACAGTGCAGATCACGGGCGCGGACGTAAATCACATCAAAAACGTGCTGCGGATGAAGGCGGGCGAGGAGCTGGCCGTGAGTAATGGACAGGACGGCAAGGAATATCGCTGCGCCATCCGCAGGTTTCATGAGAAGGGCGAGCCCACGCAGGCCCACGGGCCCGGGATTGCGGGTGGCGTGTGGCAGGAGGCCACGGTGGACTGCGAGCTTCGCTTCATCAAGGAGGATGGCGTGGAGCTGCCCGCGAAGATCTATTTATTCCAGGGGCTTCCCAAGGCGGACAAGCTGGAGCTCATTATTCAGAAGGCCGTGGAGCTTGGCGTGTATCAGGTGATCCCCGTGGAGACAAAGCGCTCCATCGTAAAGCTGGATGAGAAGAAGGCAAAGGCCAAGACGGCCAGATGGCAACAGATCTCAGAGGCCGCCGCAAAGCAAAGTAAGCGCGGCGTCATCCCGGAGGTTAGGGAGCCCATGAGCTTTCGGAAGGCATTGGAGCTGGCAAAAGACATGGACGTAAAGCTCATTCCCTATGAGCTGGCGGAGGGCATGGAGAAAACCCGCTCGCTCATTGAAAGCATCAAGCCGGGGCAGAGCATCGCAATCTTCATCGGCCCGGAGGGCGGCTTTGATGAGGCAGAGGTCGCAGCGGCGCAGCAAGCAGGCATCGAGCCCATCACTCTCGGCCGCCGGATCCTTAGAACGGAGACGGCACCCCTCGCCATCCTTGCATGGCTAGGCTATCATTTGGAAGCCTAAATTGCGGCATTAGGGAAGAGCGCATTAGGGAAGAGCGCATTAGGGAAGAGCGCATTAGGGAAGAGCGCATTAGGGAAGAGCGCATTAAGGAAGAATGCATTAAGGAAGAGCACTTTAAGGAACGGATCACGGAAAACTGCCATGAGGAAAGGCACGTAAGCCTTCCGCTCGCATATGGTAAACTATAGAAGAATCATCCGCTGGCATATGCAAAAAGACATATTTTGCGGATTTTTCAGTAGGGACAAAAAGGAGATATTCCCATGGAAGTATATTTGGATAATTCAGCTACAACACGGGTCTTTCCCGAGGTTGCGGCTGAAATGACGCAGATCATGTGTCAGCAATATGGCAATCCCTCCAGCCTTCACCTAAAGGGCATGGAGGCAGAGCAGATTCTTCGCAGGTCAAAGGAGACGCTGGCGAAGATCCTGAAGGTGAATGAGAAGGAAATTTTGTTTACCTCCGGAGGAACGGAGTCCGACAATTTGGCCCTTCGCGGCGTGGCGCAGGCGAGACAGCGCCAGGGAAGGCATTTGATCACGACACAGGTGGAGCATCCCGCCATCCTGCAGACCATGCACTTTTTGGAGGAGCAGGGCTTTCAGGTGACGTATCTCCCCGTGGATGCCTACGGGCGCATCCATCTGGAGGACCTGCAACGCAGCATGCGCATGGATACGATCCTGGTTTCCATCATGCACACTAACAATGAGGTTGGCGCGCAGCAGCCTATTGCGGAGGCAGGCGCACTGATCAAGCGGATGAATCCGAACACCCTCTTTCACGTGGATGCCGTACAGGGCTTTGGCAAGGCGAAGATTTATCCGAAGAAGATGAATATTGACCTCATGAGCGTGAGCGGCCATAAGATTCATGGGCCGAAGGGCATCGGATTTTTGTATGTCAATGAGCAGGTAAGGCTTCGTCCGATCCTGTTTGGCGGCGGACAGCAGAATAATCTGCGTTCCGGTACGGAGAACATCCCCGGGATCGCAGGCATGGCGATGGCTGCGAAGCGACTTTATGATAGCTTTGATGAGGATCTTAGAAAACTGGAAGAATGCAAGGCCTTCTTTATCGATGGCGTCAGTCAGATCGAGGGAACCCGTGTCAATGCACTGCTTCCCGGGCTGCCCCATGGAGAGGAGACGGCACCGCACATTGTCAGCGTTTCCTTCCGCGGCGTTCGAAGCGAGGTTTTGTTGCATGCCTTAGAGGAAAAAGGGATTTATGTTTCTGCAGGAAGTGCCTGCTCAGCGCGTAAGCCTCAGCCATCAGCGACCCTGAAGGCCATGGGCATTCCGCAGGACCTGCTTAGCTCCACCATCCGATTTAGCTTTTCGGTCTTTACGAATCGGGAAGAGTTGGAGTATACTTTATCCGAATTATGTGAGATTGTTCCGATCCTGCGAATGTACACGCGAAAACGGTAAAAAGACAAAAGAAAAAGACACAAGAAAAAGATCGAAGAAAACGAGATAAGAATACGAGAGAAGAAAACAAGAGAAGGCTTTCAAGGAGAAAGACATGTTTAAAGCATTTTTGATTAAGTACGCGGAGATAGGCGTGAAGGGAAAGAACAGGCATCTGTTTGAGGATGCGCTGGTGCACCAGATCAAGGTGTCCCTGAAGCGCTGTGAGGGTAAGTTTTTCGTACACAAGACCCAGGGAAGGATCTTTGTGGAGGCGGAAGGCGAATTTGATTTTGACGAGACGGTAGGGTGCCTAAAGCAGGTCTTTGGGATCTCAGGCATCTGTCCCGTGGTTTACGCCGAGGATGAAGGCTTTGAGAAGCTGGCAGAGCGCATCGTGGACTATGTCGATAAGGTGTATCCCGACAAGAATAAGACCTTTAAGGTGAATGCACGCCGTGCGCGCAAGGACTATCCAAAGGAGTCCATGGAGATCAATGCGGATCTTGGCGAGGTGCTTTTGAATGCCTATCCCGAGATGACGGTGGACGTTCATAACCCTGACATTATGCTCAACGTGGAGATTCGCGAGAAGATCTACATTTATTCGGAAATCATCCCGGGGCCTGGCGGTATGCCAGTCGGCACTGGCGGAAAGGCCATGCTCCTTTTGTCCGGCGGCATTGATTCCCCCGTGGCCGGCTATATGATTGCGAAGAGAGGCGTTAAGATCGACGCGGTTTATTTCCATGCGCCGCCCTATACCAGCGAGCGCGCAAAGCAGAAGGTGGTGGATCTTGCCAGGATTGTGGCGCAGTACACGGGCCCGATCTATCTTCACGTGATCAATTTTACGGACATTCAGCTCCATATCTATGAGACCTGTCCACATGAAGAGCTAACCATCATCATGAAGCGTTATATGATGCGCCTTGCAGAGAAGCTGGCACTTGATACGGAGTGCCTTGGCCTCATCACGGGAGAGAGCATCGGACAGGTGGCTTCCCAGACGCTTGCTTCCATGGCCGTGATCAACGAGGTCTGCGAGCTTCCGATCTATCGTCCCCTGATTGGCTTTGATAAGCAGGACATTGTTGACGTGGCAGAGAAGATCGGAACCTACGAGACCTCCATCCAGCCCTATGAGGATTGCTGTACCATCTTTGTGGCAAAGCATCCCGTGACGAAGCCGAATCCCAAATATATTCGCAGACATGAGGAAAAGCTTGGGGAAAAGATGGAAGAGCTGGTAAAGACTGCAATCGAGACGGAAGAACTGATTATTGTAGAGTAAGTGATTCCATGCGAGAAACAAAACGCCCTCCGGGGATCGGAGGGCGTGCATACTTTCTTTTGTGTAGCCTTGAAACCATCCTTTGATTTCAAGGAAGCTTTGAGGATTAAACCTCGTAGTTCTTCAGAACCTTCAGAACGTCCTCAGCACCGTCTTCGGTGTGGATGTTCAAGTCGATAGGCTTGGAGAGATCCAGGCTGAAGATGCCCATGATTGACTTTGCATCGATTACGTATCTGCCGGATACCAGGTCGAAATCGTAATCAAACTTCGTAATGTCATTTACGAAGGACTTTACCTTGTCAATCGAATTTAAAGAAATCTGAACTGTTTTCATGAATGTTACCTCCTTCATCTGTGTCATACCTTCTGCCTACATCATAATTGGAACATCATGAAAAGTCAAGAGTAAATAGAAGAGAATATTTGTAGAAAAATAATGGAGAATCCAATGAAAACCATAGCATTTCACAATTTGGGATGCAAAGTGAACTCCTATGAGTTAGACGTCATGCAACAAATTATGCGGGAAAAGGGGTATGAAATAGTCCCTTTTGACCAAATGGCAGATATTTACGTCATCAACACCTGTACCGTGACCAACATTGCGGATCGAAAGAGCCGCCAGATGCTGCATCGGGCGAAGCAAAAAAATCCGAATGCGGTCGTCGTTGCGGTAGGCTGCTACGTGCAGACGGACCTCGCTGGCGCAGTGAAGGATCCCGCCATCGACCTTGCTATCGGCAACAACCGCAAGAAGGATATCGCCGAGATCCTTGAGCAATATCTTGCAGAGCATGACAAGAACGTCGCGCAAGAGGGTAAAAATTGCCATGGGGATGCGCCGGAAGGTGAGGACAAGACCCTCGGCGGCACGACGATCCTCGACATTGCCCATGAAAAAGAATATGAGGAAATGCAGCTAAAGACAACGGCAGAGCATACGCGCGCCTACATCAAGATTCAGGACGGCTGCAATCAGTTTTGCTCCTACTGTGCCATTCCTTTGGCGCGGGGACGCGTCCGCAGCAGAAAGCCGGAGGACGTGCTTCGTGAGGTGGAGGGCATTGTTGCCGCGGGCTATCAGGAAATTGTTCTGACGGGAATTCACGTCAGCTCCTATGGAATTGACTTTACACCCCCAATACCAGATGTCGGGAATGGTGAGACGAAGCCGGGTACGCTCCAAACTGGATCGCCTGGAGGTGAGAGAAGGACTGCAGAAACGCAACAGGAGGCTGCCACGCAGGAGCCCGCACGGGCAAATAAAGTGACTGCCCTTCAGGAGACTTCGGCCGTGAAGCCCATGGATTATCGCGGTCAGACCAAGTTATTTGACCTTATTGAGGAGCTGCATAAGGTTCCTGGACTTCAGCGCATTCGCATCAGCTCCCTGGAGCCGAGAATCGTGACGCCCGAGTCGGCACGGCGTCTGGCGGCACTTCCCAAGGTGTGTCCCCATTTCCATCTGTCCCTGCAAAGCGGGTGCGATGCGACCTTAAAGCGCATGAATCGCCATTACACGGCGCAGCAATATCTCGAGAGCGTACAGGCCCTGAGGGGTGCTTATGCTCCAAGGGTTCCGGCCATTACGACGGACGTGATTGTAGGCTTCCCCGGAGAGACGGAGGAGGAATTCGCGATCACCAAGGCCTTTCTGGAAACCGTTGGCTTTTATGAAATGCATGTCTTTAAGTATTCGAAGCGCGCCGGAACGCGGGCGGCAGTGATGGACGGACAGGTTCCCGATCCGATAAAGGCAAGCCGAAGCGACATCCTTCTGGAGCTCGAACGCGAGCAATCCATCGCTTTTCGGAAGCAAAAACTCGGACAGGTTGTCGCCGTGCTGATGGAGGAAGAAAAGGAAATCGGCGGAAAGAACTATCTTTTGGGACATACGACGGATTACGTGCGTGTTGCGTTAGCGCTCAATAGTGATGATATGGTGGCAAAATGCGTGGATGAGCAGAAGACGTCCAAGCAAGCCTCAGGAATGATTGCTGCGCGAGCAGGCGAAATCCTGCAGTTGAAAGTAACGGAGTTACTTACGGAGGAGATTTTACTTGGACAGGAAACTAATCTTTTTTGACATCGACGGGACACTGATCAGCAATTGGAGGGAGATGCCGCAGTCTGCGGCAGAGGCAGTTCGCATTGCGAAGGAGAACGGGCACCTTTGCCTGGTCAATACGGGACGCACCGCAAGCCTGGTGATGGATTGGCTCCCGAAGCTTGCCCCCTTTGACGGATACTTGTGCGGCTGTGGTACGCAGATTTTCTTTCACGGGAAGGAGCTTTTACACAAGACCTTCACGCTGACAGAGGCAGAGGGCATTATCCAAGGCCTTGAAAAATATCGGATCGATGCGATTCTTGAAGGCGAAGAGACCAATTTTCATAACGAATTGGATAAGATGCATACAGAAACCCTTCGGCAATACATTATCGACCACTATCGGGATCGCAACTGGGACAATTACCAGCTTGCGCCAGGCCGGTTTGACAAGTTTTACTGCTATGCAGATGATTCCGGGAGCGTCTACCAATTCACGGAGGAGCAAGGCAATCTCCTGGATTTGATTGATCGCGAGCAAGGTTTTTTTGAGATCGTGCCCAAGGGGTATTCCAAGGCAACCTGCATGGATTTTTTGGCGGAATACTTAAATGCATCGGGAAAATATCCGAAAAAGATAACGACAGAGGACATGGTTGCCATCGGCGACAGCAACAACGACCTTCCCATGCTTGAGCATGCAGGCACGGCGATCGCCATGGGGGAATCCTCCCAAGGCGTGTTGAATATTGCAGATTATGTCACGACATCTGTGATGGATAATGGTATTTGGAACGCTTTAAAATGGTTAGGTTGCATCTGAAAATATTATAGACTACTCGGTTCTGACAGATCCCTTCTCAGGGAACAATTAGCCGGCAGCACTTAGGATGTTGCAAGCTTTGCTTGCAATCCCGAACAATGTGAGGGACGTGCCGAAGGGCACGCCGAGATGACCGAAAAGGTGATTCCCGAGGTCTATGGCCGAGGGAGAGCCTTTGCATGAGGGCAGAAGGCGAGCTTAGTGCAGTCCGAGCCGTTCCCTGAGAAGGGATCAGCCAGAACCGAAGGAAGAATATAAAAGAACCAAGGAGGAAATAAATATGAATATTTGGCATGACATTGATGATAGCAGAATTCGCCCCATGGATTTTATGTCAGTCATTGAGATCAGTAAGGGCAGCAGCATGAAGTATGAGCTGGACAAGGAGACGGGCATGTTGATGCTTGACCGCGTGCTCTATACCGCAACTCACTATCCTGCAAACTATGGCTTTATCCCAAAGACCTTAGGTGATGACCATGACCCGCTGGACGTGCTGGTGCTCTGCACGCAGAACATCCGTCCGATGACACTTGTTCGAAGCTATCCCATCGGCGTTATGAAAATGCTGGACTGCGGCATGGGTGATGAGAAGATTATCGCGATGCCCTACGGTGATCCCAACTACAACATGTATCATGACATCAGCGAGCTGCCGAAGCACATCTTTGACGAAATCCAGCATTTCTTTACCGTTTACAAGAATCTTGAGGGGAAGGAAACCAAGGTGGATGACATCCTGAATGCGGATGAGGCAGTGAAGGTCATTGAGCACTGTATCGAGAATTACCGCAAAAAATATGGGAAATTGTCGTAAAGGTTTGAGCAGATTCCGCGCACGGGTCTTGAAATTTTCTGAAAAATGGATTAGAATATTCATAATTAGAACCTAAAATGGATAAATGGCGCCAATTTGAAACGAAAATAGTCATGTCACAAGGTTTGGCGCGGGAAGCCGGGGGTTATTTTATGGATAACAATTTAGCGAATACACAGTATTTTACCGTGGAGACGGAGCAGGAGACGGGGGCGCAGGTTGTCTTGTCTGCAGTGTATGAGGCACTTCGTGAGAAGGGCTATAATCCCGTCAACCAAATCGTGGGTTACATTATGAGCGGAGATCCTACGTACATTACGAGCCATAAGAACGCCAGAAGCCTGATCATGAAGGTCGAGAGGGACGAACTGGTGGAGGAGATGCTGCGCTTCTATATCGACTACAAATTAGAGCAATAACGGAGCAAACCATCGCGGAGCAAAATATCGCGGAGCGATTGAAATTAGGAGCACATACTATATGCGGATCATGGGATTGGATTTTGGCTCTAAGACAGTGGGAGTTGCCATCAGCGATGCCCTGCTGTTGACGGCCCAGGGCGTGGAGATCATCCGTCGCAAGGAAGAGAATAAGCTTCGCCAGACCTTGGCAAGGATTGAGGAGCTGATCAAGGAATACGAAGTGGAGAAAATTGTGCTGGGATGCCCCAAGCACATGAACGGCACGGAAGGCGTGAGGGTGGAGCTCACGGAGGAGTTCAAGGAGAAGCTGGAGCGTCGGACGGGCTTGCCCGTGGTGATGTGGGACGAGCGCCTGACAACCGTTGCAGCAGACAAAACCATGATGGAAGCGGGAATCCGCCGGGAGCACCGCAAGGAGTACGTGGACATGATTGCCGCGACCTTTATTTTGCAGGGGTATTTGGATTATCTGGCCAACCAGGCAGCCAGGAATACGGATTGTTAACATAGACGCGCGGGATCGCTTCGAAGCGCAAAAATATTAGGCGTAGATCGCAAAGGAAAAGAGACGAAAGCATGGAGAAAATCCTATTAACTCCCGAGGGAGAGGAACCGGTAGAGTTTTACGTATTAGAGCAGACCCGAATTAGCGGGAGCAATTACATTCTTGTGACGGATGCGGAGGATGGAGACGGAGAAGCATGGATCATGAAGGATCTGTCAGAAGATGGAGAGGCAGACAGCACCTATGTCTTTGTGGAAGATGATGAAGAGCTGGATGCCGTGGCCGGCGTGTTTTCCAACATGCTGGAGGACGTGGATTTAGAATCATGATCGGAAGAGGCTTTGCTTTCGGTCATTTTGAATGAATTTTGGAGGAATTAGTTTGAGAAAGAAAAAAGAAAATCTTTCGGGCCCCAAGCTGAAGATTATCCCTTTGGGCGGCTTGGAGCAGATTGGTATGAACATTACTGCCTTCGAGTACGAAGACAGTATTATTGTCGTGGATTGTGGGTTGGCTTTTCCGGCGGACGATATGCTGGGCATCGACCTCGTCATTCCCGACATTACGTATTTGAAGGAAAATAAGGAGAGAGTCAAGGGCTTTGTGATCACCCATGGACATGAGGATCACATCGGAGCCCTGCCTTATATTTTGAAGGAACTGAACGTTCCGGTATATGCAACGCGCCTAACCATGGGACTGATCGAGCATAAGCTTGAGGAGCATGAGCTCATGAAGGGCACCAAGCGCAAGGTGGTAAAATTTGGACAGTCCGTGAATTTGGGCCAGTTTCGCGTAGAATTTATCAAGACGAATCACAGCATCGTGGACGCGGCAGCGCTTGCCATCTATTCGCCGGCGGGCGTCGTGGTACACACGGGCGACTTTAAGGTGGACTTTACGCCGGTTTATGGAGATGCCATTGACCTGCAGCGCTTTGCGGAAATTGGAAAGAAGGGCGTGCTTGCCCTGATGTGTGACTCCACGAATGCGGAGCGCCCAGGCTTTACGCCATCTGAGAAGACCGTGGGTCATACCTTTGACACGCTGTTCGAGGAGCATAAGAACACCCGTATTTTTGTGGCAACCTTTGCCTCCAACGTGGACCGCGTGCAGCAGATCATCAATTCTGCTTATAAATGTGGCAGAAAGGTTGCGGTGGAGGGCCGCAGCATGACAAATACCATCGAGACCGCGATGGCGCTGGGCTGCATTACGATCCCCGAGAATACGCTGGTGGATCTGGATCTTTTGAAAAACGTGCCTGCGGAGAAGCAGGTCATCATCACGACGGGAAGCCAGGGCGAGAGCATGGCAGCGCTTTCCCGCATGGCGAATGGCATGCACCGCAAGATCACCATTGGCGCAGGGGATACGGTCATTTTCTCTTCCACCCCCATTCCCGGAAATGAGAAGTCCGTGACGAAGATCATCAATGAGCTGCTTCGCAAGGGCGCCGACGTGATCTTTCAGGATGTGCACGTTTCGGGACATGCCTGCCAGGAGGAGATCAAGCTGATCTATACCCTGGTGCAGCCGAAATATGCGATTCCCGTGCATGGAGAGTATAAGCATTTGAAGGCGCAGGCTAAGATCGCCGAGAGCCTTGGCATTGAAAAGAAAAACATTTTTATTTTGTCCTCCGGCGACGTGTTGGAGCTGGATGATACCTGTGCAAGTGTGACGGACAAGGTCGTTACGGGAGGCATTCTGGTGGATGGCCTTGGCGTTGGAGACGTGGGAAACGTCGTGCTTCGTGACAGACAGCACCTGTCCGAGGAGGGCATCATGATCGTGGTCATGAGTCTGGAGAAGGAGTCGGGACAGCTGATCGCAGGACCTGACATCGTATCGCGCGGATTTGTTTACGTTCGTGAATCCGATGAACTGATCGAGGAGGCAAGGCTGATCGTGGATGAAGCCGTGCAGGCATGCCTCGACCGCGGCATCACGGACTGGGGAAAATTAAAGAGCACTACCAAGGATGCACTTTCTGATTTCGTTTGGAAAAAGACAAAGAGAAAACCTATGATTTTACCGATCATCATGGAGGTCTAATACATGAACGAGGTGGAGGAAGCGGTAGACAGATTGGCGAACGCGTTGCTGAATTCGGACGTCTACCTGGAATACAAAAGCAAGCTAGAGCAAGTGAAGAAGGATCCTGAACTAAAACGCCAAATTGATGAGTTCCGCATGCGGAATTATGAATTGCAGCAAAGCCCTGACTATGCCTTCGACAAGGTGGAGCAGTTCCAGAGGGAGTATCAGGCCTTTCGGGATAATCCCTTGGTGTCGGACTTTTTGGCCGCAGAGCTTGCCTTTTGCCGCATGGTGCAAGGTATTGAGAATCGCTTGAGTGGAATGATTACCTTTGAATAAGGCTTTAAGGAGCACTAAATTATGAAAAGAGACAGTATTTTGCTAGGCATGGCAAGACTTTTGTTTCATGCCATGCTGATTGTCGTAGCTTTGATGATGATCAAGGAATATTCGACAAAATGTTATGACTTGGGCTATCGCGTATTTAAGGAAGGGCCAGTCACCACCATAGGGGAAGGAAAGAAGATTACCATCACCATCACGGACGGCGTCAGCCCGAAGTCCTTAGGAGAGCTTTTGGAGACCAAGGGGCTCATCCGCGACAGCAAGCTCTTTATTTTGCAATATTATTGCTCTGAGTACCGAAAGGAAATACAGCCGGGCACCTATGAACTGAAGTCTTCCATGACGGCGGAGGAAATGTTCGCCACCATGGCCGGATATGAGGAGGAAGAGGAAGAATGATTATCGATCCAAGAATGGCAACCTTCATTGATTCCATGGATCCCGGAAATCCTCCTTACCTAGATGAGTTGGAAAAAGAGGCAATCGCAGGGGACATTCCCATCATTCGAAAGCCTTTGCAGAGTTTTTTCAGATTTTTGCTGAGATACGTAAAGCCGAAGAGCATCCTGGAAGTAGGGACGGCCATCGGCTTTTCTGCAATTTTAATGAGCGAATATGCACCGTCGGATTGTAAGATCACGACCATCGAGAAATACGAGAAGCGTATACCCGTGGCGAAGGAGAATTTTCGAAGATATGGGAAGGAAGCGCAGATAGAGCTTTTAGAGGGAGACGCGGCGGAAATCCTAAAGGAGCTGCAAGGACCGTATGATCTGATTTTCATGGATGCGGCAAAGGGACAATATTTGGCATTTATGCCGGAGGTACTTAGGCTCATGGCACCGGGCGGACTTCTGCTTTCTGACAACGTATTGCAGGACGGAGACGTGATCGAATCCCGATTCGCATTGGAACGCCGCAAGCGCACGACCCACGCGAGAATGCGGGAGTACCTTTATGAACTCAAGCACCTGCCGGGGTACGAGACTGTGATCCTGCCTGTCGGGGACGGCATCACGCTGACGACGAAGCTAGAGTGATTTTGCTATCCTTTGATATTCTTAGATAATCTTTGCCAAGAGAAAAACTACCAAGAAAGCCCCCAAGGCGATTTTGGTAGCTTTCGTCAGGATTTCAAAGAAGAAAAAACTACCAAGAAAGCCCCAAAGGCGATTTTGGTAGCTTTCGTCAGGATTTCAAAGAAGAAAAAACTACCAAGAAAGCCCCAAAGACGATTTTGGTAGCTTTTGTAAGAAATTCAAAGAAGAAAAAACTACCAAGAAAGCCCCAAAGGCGATTTTGGTAGCTTTCGTTAGGATTTCAAAGAAGAAAATGAGAGATAAAAGATCTCGAGAAAATAAAATCTGGAATAATGTGTTGTAAATGACGAGAGAAAAAGAAAGCCATTCAGGGAATAAAGGATTTCAGAGATGAAGAAAGGATATCAATGACTGTGAAAGAGAGAAAACCGGAATTGTTGATCCCGGCGAGTAGTTTGGAAGTGCTTAAAACGGCGGTGCTGTATGGGGCGGATGCGGTCTATATCGGCGGAGAAGCGTTTAGCCTTCGCGCGAAGGCTAAGAACTTTTCCATGGAAGAGATGGCAGAGGGAATTGCGTTTGCGCATGAGCATGGCGTGAAGGTGTACGTGACCGCGAACATTTTGGCACATAACGCAGACCTTGCGGAGGCGCGGGAATATTTTGCCACTCTGAGAGACTTAACATACAAGCCGAAGAAGGAATCAACGGAGGATGGACAGGCTGTCAGCCTAATGCATTTGCTGGAGGATGAGACTTCGGATACCGCGGAGGCACAGCCGGATGCCTTGATTATCTCAGATCCTGGTATGTTCATGATCGCACGGGAGGTATGGCCGGACTGTGAGATTCATATCTCAACACAGGCCAACAATACCAATTATGAAACTTATCTTTTTTGGCATAAGCTCGGCGCAAAGCGTGTCGTCAGTGCGCGGGAACTTTCGCTCAAGGAGATCCGCGAAATTCGTGATCACATTCCCGAGGACATGGAGATCGAGAGCTTCATTCACGGATCCATGTGCATTTCCTATTCCGGCAGGTGCCTTCTGAGCAATTATTTTACGGGAAGGGATGCCAATCAGGGGAACTGCACGCACCCTTGCCGCTGGAAATATGCGGTGATGGAGGAGAGCAGGCCGGGAGAGTACCTGCCCGTCTATGAAAATGAACGCGGAACCTTCCTCTTCAATTCCAAGGATCTTTGCATGATTGAATATGTCCCTGAGATGGTGCAGGCAGGCATTGACAGCTTTAAGATCGAGGGCAGAATGAAGACCGCGCTTTACGTGGCGGCTGTCACGAGAACCTACCGCAAGGCCATTGATGATTATTATATGAGCGAGGAGACCTACCGCGCCAACATGGACTGGTATCGCGCGGAGATTGCAAAATGTACCTATCGCCAGTATTCCACGGGCTTTTATTTTGGAAAGCCCAGCTCCGAGAACCAGATCTACGACAACAGCACCTATGTCAGTGAGTCGATCTACCTTGGCATTGTAGAAGAAAAAATGGCGATGCTGAGCGATCTGACGAGGGACTATGAGAAGGGAGAGAATCTCCCTTGGATCCAGGCGCAGATTCAGGAAGGGAGACTTTCTTGGATATATCTGCCAGAGGAAATAGAGTTAGAGGAAGAAGGCGCGTTACCAAAGGCGACGGTTAATGAGGAACTGCGTCGTGAGCATACGGACAAGGGAGATACGGTCGAGGGAGACGAGGACGGGGAGGATGAGAAATATCGTTGCCTTGCGGGATTCCTTGAACTCATTCAGATCACGCAGCGAAATAAATTCTGCGTGGGTGACCATATTGAGATCATGAAGCGCGACGGACGGGATCTTTCCGTGCTGGTCGGCGCCATCTACAATGAGGAGATGGAACCCATGGAGAGCGCCCCGCATGCAAAGCAAAAGCTCTGGGTGTGGCTGGTGGACGATCGTACCTTTGAGCGGGTAGACATGGAACAGGGCGACATCCTTCGTATGGATGTTGGTCATACCGCATAGAGCTTCCATATGGTTCCCTAGGGGAGCCTTGCGTTTGATGGATGAAAGTGAGATCACCTCGAGAGGGCATTCTGCCCGTGAGTTCATAAAAGAGAGAAGAAATATGATTTTTAAAGACAGCAAGAACAACAGCATAACCTTTCGGTGGCTTGCCCATGCGATCGTTGCAATATATGGCGCGGCATGCCTTTGGCTGTATTATCATCAGTCGATCGCCGACCTGACCATGGAGGGCAACATCCCGTATCAGTCGGACCTGCCACTCCACATTAGCATGGCGGTGCAGGATCACTGGGCCTACAGCTTCACTGCTTATGCCTATCAGCTCTTAAGCTGGATCTGCGGCGGAAGCACCATTGGCATTGCCCTGTTTCTCGCGGTGGTCAGCGTGCTGACCGTCTACGCAACGGAGAATCTCATCTGCCTCTTTTCCGGGAAAACGGGAGCCATAAGTTTTCAAGGGGCTGGACAAAAAATCGCGGGCATGGATATGGGAGAGCAAAGCGGGAAGCTCCCCGCAGGCGCGGAAAAGACCTGGAAGACGCTGGGCCTGGCCTTAAGTCTCAATCTCGTGATGCCTGCATATCTTAGCTTTGTGGGAGAATTCCGTTACGTCAGCTACCAGTCGCCAAACGTGTGGCACAATTCGACCTACCTTTGCATGAAGCTGGTGGCGCTGATCACGATCTGGTATTATTTTAGGCTGGCGGAGCATTATGAAAAGGGCCTGAGCGTAAAGGAGTGGGTCATTTTTATGCTCCTAAACGTCCTTTGTACGGGCATTAAGCCGAGTTTTCTCGTGGCATTTTCCCCGATCATGGGACTGTTCTTGCTCGCAGACCTCTTTCAGAAAAAACCGTTTTTGAAGATTTTACTCTTTGGCTCGGCGCTGCTTCCGAGCGGACTTGTGATTTTATGGCAAAATGCCGTGCTTTTTGGAGAAAATACGGGAAATGGAATCGGTTTTCACCCTTGGTATTCCTTCTCCCTGCATGCGGCCATTCCGAAGCTCACGGTCGTTTGTTCCGCGCTGTTTTGTATTCTTGTCGTCGCTTTTACGTGCTTTCAGGAGTGGAGGAATCGCCAGTACGTCTTTGTTCTTGGCATGACCGCGCTGGGCTTTTTGGAGGCACTTTGCCTGGTAGAAAACGGCAGCAGGTCCGTGGACGGCAATTTCCTTTGGGGCTACGGCTTCTGCCTGTTTTTGCTCTTTACCCTTTGCAGTGTCAAATGCCTGCAGATGAAGCAGGAGAAGGGCTGGCTCGCCATAAAGCTGACGTGCGTGCTTGCTTATGGGTGGCACGTATGGTGCGGTCTCTATTTCTTTCTACGGCTTGTTTCCGGCGAGGGCTTTTTCATGCGCTGACAAGAGGTTTTCTGCATGTTTGCAAAAGACTTTTTCTCACGAGAAAAAATTGGATTGACCAAATGATAAAACAAGTATAAAATAATCGCATGTTGATTAGAGTTTTTGGAAAGGAATGACATCATATGAGCGAGGTAATGAAGGTCGAAGAGATTTTTGGAAGCAAGGTCTTTACTTTGACAAAGATGCGGGAAAGACTTCCGAAGAACGTATATAAGGAAGTGCGCAGAGTCATGGAGCAGGGCGGCGAGCTCTCCCTGGCTACGGCGGACGTCGTGGCGAAGGCCATGAAGGATTGGGCCGTAGAAAACGGTGCAACCCATTATACCCACTGGTTCCAGCCACTGACTGGGATTACGGCGGAAAAGCATGACGCCTTTGTTACCCATCCCGACGCAGACGGCAAGATGCTTCTGGAGTTCTCGGGAAAAGAGCTGATCAAGGGCGAACCCGATGCATCCTCCTTCCCCTCCGGCGGACTTCGTTCCACCTTTGAGGCAAGAGGCTATACGACCTGGGACATTACCTCTCCCGCGTTCTTAAAGGACAGCGCGGCTGGCATCATCCTGTGCATTCCCACGGCTTTCTGCTCCTATAAGGGAGAGGCGCTGGATAAAAAGACGCCGCTGCTTCGTTCCATGGAAGCGATCAGCCAGCAGGCACTTCGAATCGTAAGACTGTTTGGCAATACCGAGGCTACGAAGGTAACGCCCAGCGTTGGCCCCGAGCAGGAGTATTTCTTAGTCGATCATGAAAAATACTTAAAACGTGAGGACCTGATTTTCGCAGGCCGCACCCTCTTCGGCGCTCCCGCCCCCAAGGGACAGGAGCTGGAGGATCATTACTTCGGAACCATCCGTGAGCGTATCGGTGCGTTCATGAAGGATCTGAACGTTGAGCTTTGGAAGCTTGGCGTAACTGCAAAGACCCAGCACAATGAGGTAGCACCCGCGCAGCATGAGCTTGCACCTATCTATGAGACCGCAAACATTGCCGTGGATCATAACCAGATCATCATGGAGACCATGAAAAAGGTTGCCGTGCGCCATGGCCTGAACTGCCTGCTTCACGAGAAGCCCTTTGCCGGCGTCAACGGCTCCGGTAAGCATAACAATTGGTCCCTGACAACGGACAATGGCGTGAACATGCTTGATCCCGGGGACACGCCAAATGAGAATATTCAGTTCCTTCTTGTGCTTGCCTGCATCATGAAGGCCGTAGATACCCATGCGGACCTGCTTCGCCAGAGCGCCGCTGACGTTGGAAACGATCACAGACTTGGCGCGAATGAGGCGCCGCCTGCCATCATTTCCATGTTCCTTGGAGAGCAGCTCGAGGACGTGGTCGAGCAGCTTGTGGAGACCGGCGTTGCCGCAAGAGCCCTGCAGGGTGGTAAGCTGGAGACCGGCGTTTCGACGCTGCCCAACATGGACAGAGATGCGACCGACCGCAACCGTACCTCACCCTTTGCCTTTACCGGTAATAAATTTGAGTTCCGTAGCGTAGGAAGCTCCGATTCCGTGGCAGACGCGAATGTCGTTTTGAATGCCATTGTGGCGGAAGCCTTCTGCGATGCAGCTGACCGTCTGGAAAAGGCGGAAGACTTTGACATGGCCGTGCATGACCTCATCAAGGAATATATGACGGCTCATCAGCGCATTATTTTCAATGGAGATGGCTATTCCGAGGCATGGGTGAAGGAAGCGGAAAGACGCGGCCTTCCCAACATCAAGTCCATGGTTGAGGCATCCTGTGCGCTGACCACGGAGAAGTCCATTGCATTGTTTGAAAAGTTTGGAATTTTCAATCGCACGGAGCTGGAATCCCGCGAGGAGATTCTTTACGAAACCTATTCTAAGACCATTAACATCGAGGCCCTGACCATGATCGACATGGCAAAGAAGCAGATTCTTCCCGCCGTCAACAGATATGTCAAGACCCTCGCGGATGCCGTGACGAGCGTCAAGGCAGCAGGTGTAACGGATGCAACCGTTCAGGTAGAGATGCTGAAGGAGGTTTCTGAGAAGCTTGCGGAGGCGAGGGCGGCAGAACTGACCTTGGAGAAAAAGCTGGCAAATGCTTCTTCCTGCAAGACGGAAAAGGAAAAAGCCTTCTATTTCAAGGATGAAGTCTTTGTTGCCATGGCAGCACTTCGCGCCCCCGTGGACACGTTGGAAATGCTGGTTGACAAGTCCGTATGGCCGATGCCGACCTACGGTGACCTGATCTTCGAAGTGTAAGCAGGACGAAATCATCTGTTTCGAATGATCAAAAGATGGAAAAGTGGGCTGCTTCGAAATATTTTTTAAATTAGGTCTTGCATTTTCAAAACACTTAGTGTATAATTCATCAAGTAGCCGTTCAAACGACTACTTGATGAATATTTATAGCGCTATCGCCAAACGGTAAGGCAACGGACTCTGACTCCGTCATTTTCAAGGTTCGAATCCTTGTAGCGCTGCTGTGACGAAGGTCACGCTGAAGGAACTGTGATGCAGTTCCTTTTTTAGTTGCCTAAAACCTGTCATGATTCTGGACCCGGAGCCAATGGTGAAGATCCCGGAGAAAACTTTTGAGAGGCTTCTTGGAAAATATCGGCAGGCATCCATGGCGGAATATGTGACTGCGGAATATGAAAAGGTGATTGGCAGCCTGCGCGATACCGTTGAAGCATTAAGAAGGAAGCTGGACAAGGTGACCCAGTTGGCGAACAGACTCGTGAGAGCATTCATGACACAGTTCTTTAAAACCTTTTTTTCCCATATTGCGCAAAGCTTAATCTGATGATAATATAATAATACAGAACAACATTGATCATGTGGGAAGTAGAATGTCTTGGAGTAACCCCAAAAAGTGATTTGAAAATGCAAAGAAAGGAAGTGTTTGCATGACTAGACTAAGCTATAATCAGCAAGCAGA
>JAEEGG010003153.1_pt1 | contig 41436 bp, 44 predicted proteins | sample 9134161 | NCBI WGS metagenome assembly JAEEGG01 (sample SAMN16246543, study PRJNA631951) | gut metagenome | biome: gut microbiome; feature: rumen; material: CR-attached | host: Bos | place: Iran: Karaj | collected 2018-10 | reverse complement strand
CGCGGTAATATTGGCGGGCTACACTGTTCACCATTGAATCGGTAATCAGCATTTCAGGTATTCCCCTCTGAATCCTTTGGGGCAGGTAGTTATACAGACGCATTTTACCCAAGATAAGGGCAAATTGAGTCTCTGACAGGTAAAGGTCTCCCAGCGATTGAAGCAGGTAGATATGTTTAGCCATGTCGTAGGTATCGAGCAGTCTGAGGGTATGTTGGTAGATTTCCCCCGGTGATAATGCTCGAATGTCGTCTTTGTATCCGTCTGTCCAAATGCATTGATTGCAGCAGACGGTATTCTGGAATCCAACGGCGATAGAAAATTTCTGTGCCGTAAGTTTTCCGTTCAAGTTGTCTCTTCCGTAGGATTTGACTCCCACGATGGACAGTTGCAGCCTATTGCCGTTAACGTCCTGATAGATGGTGGGAACGTTGATGCAAAAGGCCATTCGTTCATAGTATTGGGTCATTTCGTGAGGCAGCAGTTCCGAGCTCTTTTTGCTGATGGCTTCGGGTATTCTGCCTCGGATAATATGACTTACTCTAATTTGGGGCTCGTCGATCTGCTCTGACCTGTAAAAGTCCTTGAGCGCTTGATAGGTTGCCCCGATGAATTGTGTCATAGATATCGCGACCTCATTATCTTTTGCAAAGGTCGGTATCACACAGTCGTTCTGAAGGCTCTCCAATGTGATGGGAATGGAGTTAGCCTCAATGAATGGGGAGCGGGTATCTTCGGTAATGATTTCAGCGTCGATAATGGTCTCCCCGATGTTTGTTGTTTGCTCCGCTTCTACTACCATAGGGAGGTAGGATGGCGGAATGATTGTTGTTTGTTCCATTTGTTCTGTTGTTAGTTAAATGGTTAATTACTTTGGTGGACCACGGAGCTTTTCCATGATCTTCACCAGTTTCTTTGAATTCTTAAGTAGCGTAGCGATTGTCTCGCATACGATTACAATACCGTCAATGGCATCGCTGGTCTTCGATTTCTTCTTTACAGCTACACACCTGACGGTTCATCTTGTTTCTTCTCTTCTTCTTTCTTGTCTTTGTTATCACCCCAGTTCTTGATCTTCTCTGCAATGTCCAGTAATGCAGATACACCGAATAGGGCCATGACGATTTTTGGTAAATTGTTCATTTCTCTCTCTCTGTTTTGTCTGTTTGTTGTTAAATGTTAGTAAATAAATGTTGTCTAATTCTCTCATATATAAGGGTTTTCGGGAGAATTGGATGGGGTGGAAACGGATAAAAACAAGGAGAAAAATGGGCTTTTGGGATAGAAATGGTGAAGTTTTGAGATTGATTAAAAAACTGATGATGGAGATACCGCAGTTAAATATTGTTAAATCGAATATAATCAGTTTATTTTCAATAGATAACAGGGTTGGTTCTAGGGCCGAAAAATGGCATTTTAGGTTCATTTTTGCCGTTTTCGTTTTTTTCTTAACATTCGTTTATCGTACTATGTATATATAAGCGCGACTCAAAAACGCTTAATGCAGTCAACTTTAATAATCAAAAATTCTCAAAAAATGAACGAAGTAATCATCAACAATCGAGCGGAGATGCGACGGGTGGAAATGGCAGCAGGTCTGGAAAAACAAATCGAACGGCAAGCATGGATGACCGTCTCACGAAAACGCCCCCTGAAGGCGACCCACCTGGAAAAGTACGAGCAACAGCTCCTCTGGGACGAGGTATCCCGAAACAACGAAATCGAATGGACCACCGAGATGGCCCTGCGATGGAAAGACAAACTGAACTGGAACCTGTTCTCAAGATGCGTCCACGGCCAGGCGGTAACGGCCGAAGGAATCGAAACCCTCGCCCACCTGTGGGACTGGAAAGCCCTCACCGCGAACCCCAACGTAAGGATGACCAACGAACTAGTCCGCAAGTACATCAACAAATGGGACTGGAGCGCAATGGCATGGCGCTCATGGGAAGACTACGACGCCCGCGAGTTCTACTCCCAATTCTTCGAGCGGGTCCCTCTCAACGGATTCAGCGGATCAAAACTGGAGTTTGCACTCCACCATCAAGAAGTGGAACGCCTGTGGCAAAAGATGAACGAGCAATGAAGCAGCACCAACAGAAAAGGGAGGGAACACCCCTCCCTGCCCATCAAGGTTCAGTAACTGCAAGAGTCGAGAACTTTGACGCTCTTGATTCCGACAGTTTCAATCTTGACCTTGACGATGCTTATGATATCTTGGGTCGACTTATTGATGAGTTCACGATTGGATATTGCCGTTTGTCCACCGATGAGATTGACATGATACCTACTCTCCTTGAAGTGAAGGCTGATGCCAGAGACGAGAACATAAAAGCCCACTTCGAGTTCACCCGATTCGAAACCACCGGAGCAGAAAGACTGATAGCTTACTACAATTACAAATGCACATAATAAAGTGCTTGCATTTCCAATAAGAGTTATTATATTTGCAAAGTAAAACATTTTAATCAAGAATCTGAAAATGACGTACAAGGAAAGACAGAAAGATGTTCAAGAAGCCCTTTTTGATCGCTCTCAATTAGGGGGCAAATTTAAAGGTAAATATCATCCATCCTATGATCGTTTTATCTTGAAAAACTATAAGGATAATTTCATTGAGCAAGTATGCTATGACGATGTAATCAAGTATTTTGACGAGAATGGAATCGGCTGGTGGAACGGAGATGTGCCCACCACACATACTCTATCCTCGCAAATTGCCTGCATTAACCATCTGTTCCCACTCAGAAAAAACCACGATGCCGTTTTGGCATTAGCACAGTCGATTGACCCGGAATTTGACAGTGTGGAAATCCTTGAGAATGACAAAGGACTGGATGGCTATATCTCGTTTGAAGTTGTCAGTGCCACTGACCACCTGAATGAAAAGCGAGGGCAGGATATGCTCAAGAGAGGCGCTCTCTGTACCTCCATTGATGCCGTGATTCTAGCAAAGAAAAAGGGCAAACGTGTGATGTTGACCATTGAATGGAAATACGTTGAGAGTTATGGCAATGAGGATAAATCCCAGAACAAGGATGGGAGAACAAGTGGAGACACTCGGTTAAGGAGGTACTCTGGTCTTATTGATAACTCAAAGCAACTGAAGAGCCTTGACAATTACCGTGGTTCTGTCTATTTCTTCGAGCCATTCTACCAGTTGATGAGGCAGACACTCTGGGCAGAGCAGATGGTAAAACATAAGGATAATGAAGTGATTAAGGCTGATGATTACATCCATGTCCATGTTGTTCCAACGGGAAATAACGAGCTACTTCACAAGAAATATCCATGTAGTGGAGGTAAAGACATGCTCATCACTTGGAAAGGCCAGCTCAAGAATCCCAACAAATATGTTTTGATTTCGCCCGCAGAACTATTTTCCAAGTTACCATGTGACGACTGGAAGGAGTTAATCTGTACGCTGAAGAAAAGATATTGGCAATAAGCAATATAGAAAGAGCGAATAAAAGCAATGTTGAGATAGATACATTATTTTGAGAGAAACAACTAATTAAAACAAGCGTAATATGATAAGCAAGAAAGAAGAAGACATTCTCAAAGCATTAAAGGGCAAGTTGTTGGAAACCAAATCAGTTACTGATAATGATTTCTTTGATGAGAATGATAGAACAACCTCAAAATGTATTTATTATTTGAGAAGATTTGAGAAGAATGTTCCAAAAAACAATAACCACTGTAGTGATTTTGATAATGGTAAAGGTGGTGAATTAAAAGAAAACAGATGGAAAGTCATTCCAATGGCATCTTTAAGGTCATCTGCTGCTCTTATATGGAACATATTTGGCGACAATAAAACTTGCCAACTAAATAAGAATAGAATCATCTCAGCAGGAGAATATGAATTAGAGTATGAGTGGAATAAATCAGAGACAATACATGGTCATCATGCGAATTTGGACGCTTATTTACATTCTGGCAATTGCCATCTATTTGTTGAAATGAAAATGTTGGAGCCATTAACAAGATGCCATCCGTTTAAGTCATATCAGCAATATCAAGAAAGCGATTGTCCACAAGAATTCAAAAAAGCATTTGATAAATTTGTGGAAAAACCACCTCTGCATTTCGATGCTTTCCAGATGATAAAACATCTATTGGCAATATATAACCATTTCAAAAATACGAAATATGAAGGCAGGCAGAAAGTGGTTTTACTAAATTGCCATTGGGAACCCTCTAAGATTTATATTGATGATCACTCCTATAGCAACAGAACCATCTCGCTGAAGGAAACATATGAAAAGTTCCAACACACGGCCGATAGGTTTGTTGCAATGCAGTATGGGGAAATCAATTTTAAGTCGTTATTTGATAGCATTGGTGTTGACTTGGAACTTGCCACATGTAACCATCGTGAATTAATAAAGATTGTTGGCAAGGGGAATGATAAATATCTTGAAAGATACGAGATTCGATGAATCCAGGGATGGTTTTCGATTTCCCAGAGGCTAAAGGCATTGTAATCAGTGGCGATATTCACGGCGAGTTCAATCAACTTGTCTTCAAGTGTTGCGTTCAATATGGAATGACGGACACGGTGATTGTCGTGGCAGGTGACTGTGGCTTTGGGTTTGAGCAACCGGGCTATTATGAGAACGTCTATAACCGCAATCGTGGCCGTCTGTCCAAGTTGAACAACTGGATTCTGTTCGTCAGAGGCAACCATGACAACCCTGCCTACTTTAATGATTACCCCATCAAGCATCGCCGATGGATGACAGTGCCCGACTATTCTGTGGTTCGGGCGTGTGGCCATGAAATACTTTGCGTCGGTGGCGCTATATCCGTCGATAGGTCGTATCGCATGAGCCATTCTGCCTACCATCTGCCGAAACAGGACGAGCTCTTGGCCCGTAATATCTATTGGGCAAACGAGTATCCAGTGTTTGATACTGATAAACTTGATGCCATCAGTGAGGACTTCGCTATAGACGCCATTGTCTCCCACACCGCTCCGTCGTTTTGTGAGTTGACATCAAAGGGCGGCTTGTTTGCTGAGATGGCTATTCGCGATGAGGATTTGACCGAAGATGTAAAGAATGAACGCCAGGTGATGGATAAGATTCTTGACTACTTGACTTCAAATCACCATCCGTTGCGTCATTGGTTCTACGGGCATTTTCACCAAAGCTGGCAAGCCATCGACAACGAGGGCATTCAATACAACATGCTTGATATTATGGAACTAAAAGAATTAAGAGGCAAAGATTAAACCGCCCCCATGAAGATGATAACTGAGCAACGGATAGCTTATATGTTTCATCTTCATCAGGAGGATACTGGGATTGATACCCCTCTCTCGCTTTAGGCTTCGAAGGTCGATTTTGTCGGATAAAAGGCTATTTGAACTTGCACCATATGCTGCATTATTCCAAAGGCGATTTGGTTTATTTAAATAGATTTTGTATATTTGAGGTTGGAAATAAAACAACTTAACAACACTTAATGAAACAATGAAAACTATCGTTTATTTACACGGCTACGGATCCAGTAGCCAAAGCAGTACTGTGAAGTATCTGATCAAGAAGATGCCAGACTGCAATGTGGTTGCACCCGACATCCCCACCGACCCCGAGGAGGCATTGCCTTTCCTCAAGAACTACTGTGCCAGCCACAAAGCCAACCTCATCATCGGTACCAGCATGGGTGGCATGTACGCCATGCAGTTGACAGATTATCCCCGCATCTGCGTCAATCCTGCGTTGCACATGTCACAACTGACCGGTGTCTTGCAGGTAGGCACATTTGAGCGTTTCCAACCGACGGCCGATGGCCAGACGCACTTTACGATTACCGAAGAAATCATCCAACACTTCAAGGAGATGGAGGATCACCTGTTTGAGGGCATCACCAGTGAGAATCAGTCACTGTGTTGGGGCTTCTTTGCTGATGGGGATACGCTCGTCAACTGCAAATCGGAGTTTGCTGAGCATTTCACTCATGTGGATGATTTCCACGGCGAGCACCGCATGAACAACCAAGTTATCCGCGACGTTATCATCCCCGCCGCCAAAAGAATTCTCACAAAGTAATCAACCGGGTAACCGCTACTGGTGTCATGGCTCATATTGCTGGCACCAGTAGTGGAACCGCAGCAAGAGAATGATAGCTACGGTGCAGAACAGTTTGTTCCAAACCGAGATGTTACCTACAATCGCAGGTGTCCAGCACACGGCTATCATCAGCACACCTGCCACTACATGAATCGTTACCATAAAAATCTTGTCCTTGTTCATAATCTTAACAATCATTAGTTCCTTATTCTGGCGATAAAATGTAAACAAGCCCCCAAAAAATTAAAACGGAAACCGATATAAATTTCATCAGGTTGCTTTTTCAACAAAAGTTGGGAAATATGCCATAGATTTATTATCTTTGCGACTCAATAATTAACCATTTATTATTATCCTATGCCAGGACTTTCCAAATCTAGATACACTACCTTCTGCCAGTGCAGCAAGGCCTTGTGGCTTCGAGTTTATCACCCGGAGCTGCAACCCGAGGACCCTAACCTGCAAGCACGATTTGACGCAGGCAACGAGGTGGGCGACCTGGCGATGGGGCTTTTCGGACCCTTTGTCGAGGTCACCACGCACACTGCCGAAGGGAAGCTTGATCTCAAAGCGATGATGGAGAAAACCAAGCAGGAAATAGATCGCGGCACAGAGGTCATCTGCGAGGCTTCGTTCTCATATGAGGGCTGCTATTATGCTGTTGACATCTTGCGCCGTGAGCGAGGCGGTTGGGCCATCTATGAGGTGAAGAGTTCGTCAAGCCATAGCGGTGATGAGGTCCTATTACCTGATAAGTTTGACAAGTATGCTGTGGATATTGCTTTCCAGCGATGGGTGCTTGAACAGTGTGGCATCAAGGTGACTGGTACCTATCTGGTGACCATCAACGGAGACTATGAGCGTGTGGGAGACCTTGATATCCAACAGCTATTCCGTGTCATCAACCTTAAGGAGAAAGTCGATAGTGAGTATCCGTTGGTCCCCGCCCGAGTGCAACTCGCTAAGCAAACTCTGGAACAAGAGCAGGAACCCGAACGTGCCATCGGGCCACATTGTGCTGATCCTTATGAATGCGGCTTTTGGCAGTATTGCTCTGCTCAGCAAGGTTTGACTCAGGACGAGGGCGAGCCCACCGTGTTTGATCTTTACAGGATGAAATCCGACAGGAAATGGGAATACTACAATGCCGGTAAAATCACCTTCGAGGACTTGCGTGACGAACCGTTGAGCGATATGCAGCAGTTGCAAGTAGAATGCACTTTGGGCGGGACCGAACATATCGAACCAGATGGTATCAGGGATTTCCTTGACGGACTGTACTATCCGCTCTATTTCCTGGACTTCGAGACCTTCCAACCCATCATCCCGCCATTCGATCACGTCAAGCCTTACCAGCAGGTGACTTTCCAATACTCATTACATATCATCGAGCACGAAGGCGGTAAATTGATTCACAAGGAATTCCTGGCACCTAGTGATGGCAGCGATCCAAGGCGGGCACTTGCCGAGCGCCTGTGCGAAGACATTCCGATAAACGTCTGCTCATTGGCCTATAACAAAGCCTTTGAGTGCACACGTATCAAAGAACTGGCCGATTTATATCCCGACTTGTCAGCACATTTGCTCAATATATCCGACCACATTGTGGACCTAATCACGCCCTTCCGAGCAAGGCATTATTATGTGCCCGCGATGGGCGGATCATTCTCCATCAAGAGCGTCCTGCCCGCCCTGTTCCCCGATGACCCGTCACTTGACTACCACAACCTCGACGAGCGTGTGCAGAACGGTGGCGACGCCATGACCATCTTCCCCCAGATTCAACACATGGCCCCAGACGAGGCCGCAGCCACCCGCGAAGCCCTGCTCCGCTACTGCGAACTCGACACCCTCGCCATGGTAAAAGTCTGGCAAAAACTGAGAGAAATAATAGAATAATAAGCTTAAATAAACATAGTAAATTGCTTTTAAACAATGACTAAAAAACCAACAAAAACAAGTGAATATAAAGATATCTTTGGCGCTTTTTTAAAAGAGTACACAAATCAATTAGAAAATAATAAGGAATTATTACCTTTCAATTTCAACATCCTTGATGCTCAGTGTGGGACAATCAAAGAGAATTCACACACTAACATTCTTATGAAATTGTTGGAGTATAAATACAAATATGGTGGTTACGTATTTCTTAAAGATTTCATTGAACTAGCGGGCTTCAATATCCAGATTGATGATAGCGAACCAGTGGCATTTGAAACTGAGTTTTTTGATGCAGTTCCGATTATTGAAAATGATGATAGTATAAAAAAGAATAAAACCAAGCAAGGTAGAATTGATGGGCTTATCTATCAAAAGGAGAAATTTGCTATTATTATTGAAAACAAGATAAATGGAGCACCACCTCAACCTAATCAACTGGAAAGATATATCAAATCCGTTTTAGGGAGTGGTACTAAAGACAGTATAGTGAACAGTTCAGATCAAGTCTTTGTAGTATTACTGACTAAAGATGGTGTTGAACCTCCAGATGATGAAAGCATAGTATATATGCGAGAAAGAGGTATTTTGAATGATCCTGAACCAAATGATTCGTCCAAGCTGATTTCGGGACCGCGATATTTTGCTTGCTCTTATCGCTATCATGTCCTTCACTGGTTAGAAAACAGCGTACAACCACTGGTGTATCAGAAAGAATTGGTTTTGAATACAGGGATTATACAATATATCGATTTTCTGAAAGGAATGTTAGGGCAAAGAGAAGGCCAAACCCTTCTGCGAGAACACTGCAAAAACAAATTCGAAACGATTATCAATGATTATATACTGAATTACATACAGAAATACAAGAAGGACAAACTAAAGAAACAAAATGAGTACTTACATAAATTATATATTTACCTGCAAAAAGAATTAAGTAATTATCAAAAGAAATCAGATAACGATTCAAAGATTAGAGTTGATTGCATTAATCTGTTGCAAAGCCTTGTGTACGAAAAGGCTGAAGAACCGATGTTGGACTTCATGAAAGCAACAAAAGAGTTTTTCACCTCGGGTGATAGCAATAACCCTCCTCTAATTGAAGAAAAGGACTATATAGTAAACCATCACTTTACATTCTATTATATCAATATCCGAGATAAGAACTGGCCTGTAGGTGTTAAGATTGGATGGTACCCTGCTCACTTCTTTTATGAGCAACCTACTGCTTCATTGTTCTACGAGGATCCAAGTAAAGTTGGTACTGAAGAAGAAAATGACGGTAATGGATTTAAATATAATATAACAGGTAAAGCCTGGCGTCGGGAGTATCCAACAGATCATCCTTGTATTAATGTTGAATCGTTTGAAGGGGAAAAACTCAAAAAACTATATGAGGATTCTGGTATAAGAGGAATCATTGAATCATTGAATCAATCAATAAAACTGAAAAATAAGGCTTATTAGTTGATTCCTGTTTGTGTTTTCGCCGTATCGGCACAATTAAATTTAACACAATTTAACTAATCACAATCCACTGTTTTCCAAGTTATTATAGGGGTGTACAAAAAATATTTGTGCATCCTTTTTAATTTTTTGTCTTTTTGGAGCTAATTAAATACCAAATTAAGTTTCTTAAAACAATAACAATTATGACTACAATTAAAACTTCTTCACTGAGTACCTACAGCCGCGTACACAACTATCTTCGCAACAAGCGCATCCAATGCATGTGTGACCTCGAACAACTCGAAGTATCCTTCTTTGGGCTTGACAAAAATCAAACCGACCAACTTCTTGAAAAATTACTCAAACACTTTCACTTGAAACCCGTCATGCGGCAAGGTCTCGCCGCATGAGTATTCTCAGCGGGAAGTGTAGCCCCAAATGTAGGGTACACTTGCGCATGTCAAATATAGCACCTTACGTTTTTGAAACTTTCTCTAATTATAAGTTTAAATCCCAATATTTGTAATATGACAAACAAGCAGATAGATGAATTCTTGGCAGAAATTGGCCGCATGCCCTTGCTTACTCACGAAGAGGAACTTGTGCTCTTGAAGGCAGTGCAGAAGAAGGGTGTGGACTGCGATGAGATGAAATTGTTGGAAAAAGCCAACATGCGGTTTGCAGTCAGCCTGATCAACCAGTATCAGAATCGAGGGATGACATTTGGCGAGTTGATTAACGTGGCAACGGCAGGAGTGAGGATGGCTGCAGAGCAATATGACTTCGCTGGCGACGAAAAGTTCATCGCCCACGCTGTTGGATTGATGCGCCAGCAACTTGAACAGGCTATTTCCGAAAAGGAAGCTCCGAACGGTTTCAATAACAACGAGCTTGAAAGCTCTGCTCAATAGATTTTCGGTTTTGTTCGCAAAAAAATGCTGAAATTCTTTAATTTTTTGGCTGAGAATTAACATATTATTTTAAAAAGAGAGGTATCCGAAACGCTCACTTGAAGGGAGTAGGACAACAGATAAAACTATAAAGATTATGGCAAAATTAACTTTGACCAATGACGGTCTCAAGTGTTATGTGGGTGACGTAGAAATCACCCATGGGATTAAGATTAATCGGCAAGGAACTGCTGTTGGGACCACCCTCACTGACCCGAAATGCCTCATCTTTCCGCCTTATGTAAAGGCAATAGAAAATGGGATCTTCCAGGATATTGGGTCACTTGAGGCCATCTATATCCCCGAGAGTGTGAAAAGGATTGGACTCAATGCGTTTGTGGGTTGCACAAGGCTATGCAGAATCATTGTGCAGGACTCCATCCAGACCATCGTGTTCAAGCAACCCCAGGGCAAGTGGGACATCACTACAGGCCGGCCATTTGATAATCTCTGCGAGATGCTGCAGAAAGGCGGCTATCAGATCTATCTTTACAAGAGCGGTGAAGACTTCTCATGGGACTAAACTTTTACTTATCAATAAAACTTAAAACCGTATGGAAGAGAACAAGAAAAAGAAAATCGTGTATGTTGACATGGATAATGTGCTGGTGGATTTCCGGAGTGGTCTTAGCCGAGTGACCAATGCGATTCTCACAGAGTATGATGACGACGGCACAGGCAAGCCACACTACGATGACATCCCTAACATTTTCTCGCTGATGGATCCGATGCCTGGAGCCATCAAGGCCATTCAGGAGCTAAACCAACACTATGATCTGTACATACTCAGTACAGCTCCTTGGCGCAATCCCACGGCATGGTACGACAAACTGGAATGGGTACAGCGCTACTTCGGTAGTGAGAAGGATTCGATCTTCTACAAGCGCCTCATCATCTCGCACCACAAGAACCTCAATCGTGGCGACTTCCTGATTGATGACCGAAGGAAGAACGGTGCGGATCAGTTTGAAGGCAAACTGATAGAATTTGGCTCACCAAAGTTCCCCGACTGGCCAGCAGTGGTGGAGTTTTTGTGTAATCATCAAGACTAAAGCGAATGAAAACAGTAGATTTAGAAACACTCAAGCAGCAACTCAAGGAAGCTCGTAACGGAGGCCGTAAGCAACAAAAAGCGTTTCTCTCGTCAATCAACCACCACTCCACAAACGGCATTGTCATCAACGAGATGAATGATTCGGACCTGCAGTGGATTGCTCCGCTTGCCCTTGAACTGTTCGTTCCGGCTGTCAACATTGTCGCCTGCGGCATGAGACAAAAATGCCGCCATTGGGAGGAAGATTTTCTTGATGACGACACTGGTGAAACTGTAACGGTTTTGCGCACAGATGTGATTGACGGCGTGACGGTCTTCACCCCCAATGACGAGTTGCTGGACCGAATTGGGAAAAATATAATTGCCTCATTCAATCGGCTTGACAATGAGGAATTAAGGGATTTTATGTTCTGGTGTGTATCATCTGAAGTCAAGGATGCAATTGACGATGAGCTTTATCGCCGTGATGATCCTGTTGCCATCAGTAATCGCGGTGTCCTTTATCAATATGGCGATGAGGCAAACGGTATTTTCATCGACTATGACAAGGCAAAGACCTATTACGACCGTGCTGGCGAGGAGTTTGATCCAGTAGAAACCGCCAGACAGCGCCGATATGATGCCGAGCATACTGATTACCCCGAATTCACCTACTACCGCATCGCTGGTGCCGATGCGCCGGCAGTAAAAGCACTGCTCACTGAATTGTATCAGAAATACGGTGAACACACCGAACCCTTTTGGTACCTGCCACTTGAGGTTGTGATGAAGTCACTTGTTGGTTCAGATGCCTATGTGGGCTATATCCAGTCCATCCACGAGGGCGATCCCTGCGAGATCCCAGTCGAATTCTATGAGGCCAACCGCGACTGCCTGAAATATGCCCTGCTGCAAGTATTCCCCAATCTGACGATTGAGGTAATTGATCAAGACTGAAATTAGGTTCACGGAATTTTCAAAGAGGTTATAATTCTCCTGATATCATCTACAATGTTGCCTAAGACTTTATCAACAGTGGCGTTTTTATTGATTTTCCTTGATTGATAGATAAACGTGACTTGCTTTTTGCTATTGCGATACGTATTAAAAGGTCTGTTTTCTTTAATCTTTTTATCTTCAACAGGATACAGTTTATCTTCAAATATGTCCTTATTCCCATATGATGGTGCTTCAGGATCATTTTTGGGATTATTTGAAAAAAAGTGTAAAGAATTATGTCCAGGTGTCGTGTAGAAATCACTTATGCCAATTTCATACAATTTACTATTAATGACTTTATCATTATTTGATTCAAGGACATGACGGTATTGTTTGCCTTCTATCTGAATCGTAATGAAATAATCAGGTTTTACTGTGCCATACTTGATTTTGGGGTTTTCAAGATTATCTACTGGGATTGCTACATCAAGAATGCCTTGATGACTACTGCTGGCATAACTATAATGAACATCGATATAGAGTTTTTTGTCATCGATGGTCATCTCTTTAATCGCCTTAGACTCACTATTAAATATCTCAATATGAAGGAAATCTTGGTTTATTAATTCGTCTTTCAGCTTTTTTTTCATTTTCTCGCAATAAATGCTGAATTGAATTTTGGTATATAAATCAGATAACTTCTTTAAACCTGGAGTTACATTCACATCAGTAAAAGGAACTGCAAATACTTCTTGCTTCTCAATTTGTTCGCGCCATTTTTTTGCCAGTTCATTCATGTTTCTGATAAATCTGATGTAATCTTCTATCACTTCTTTTTCATAAGAACCATTAGGGATATTGTTTTCCAAATTAAGTTCCATTGCCTCTGCAAGGTCTTTGTATCTCTTAATCATCCAAGGACCATATCCGCGGAACTTCAAATACAAAGTCAACAGCAGAAATCGTGTATTATTATTTGTGTTATTTTGCAACTTGATTTTTTTAACATACTCGTCCAATTGATCTTCACGAGGGATTGCTTTGACCTTGTTTTCAATAACGAGTATGTAGTCTTCTCCTCTCTTGATACAGAGGTCAAAATTTTTATCTTCACGTTCAACAGTCCAATCTTCATTATATTGAGACAAGTCAATACCATTAATACCATTATGGGAATCAGAGGTTAAATGCTTTATCACCTTTACAAAAAAAGGTTTTGTGCTCTCATTGCGTCCCAACCAAGCTAAGAAATTGCTGTGAAACAGCTCTTTAGAAGTCAGTGACAAGTTGTACATCAGCGAATTATTCAAAGATTTCGCTATGTCCTCAAGTGTGGTTTCTTCCTGTTGCATAGTTTCTTTGTTGTGTTTGATAATCAGTAATAATTTGGGCACAAAGATAATGATTATTCTATTTATCAGCAACTATTTGAGAAAGGGCAACCGATATGCCTAAGCGACCGCAATGGTTTAGGAATGAGACTAAAACTCTGGCCGGTGCACATTTAATGCTTACACCAGTGTGGATTAGAACTCAGTTTCTCACTTCAAACCTGCCGAATCACACTAAAAACACCCCTTCGCGGCAGAATATAGTATATTATATTTTGCCGAATCGAAATGTTTTACTACCTTTGCGGCAGAATATAACCACAAAATCATTTAGACTATGAGCGCAATCATCGGAAGAAAACAAGAAATGGAAGAGCTGGAAAGGCTCTATCGGAGTGACCGACCTGAATTTGTGGCCGTGTATGGCAGACGGCGTGTCGGGAAAACTTTTCTTATCAAACAGGCACTGAAGGACCGTATCACATTCCAGCATACAGGTGTTTCGCCCATAGACCAGGATGACGAGAAAAGCCGAATGAAGACCCAGTTGGAGAGCTTCTATTATTCCATGCTGAATCATGGACTTGAGGGGTTCAAGATGCCCAAGTCCTGGATGGAAGCATTCTACCAGTTGGAGCAGCTGCTTGCAAGTTTAGATGACGGCAAACGCCAGGTAGTGTTCATCGACGAAATGCCATGGATGGACACGCCGCGTTCTGGATTTCTGCCGGCCTTTGAAAATTTCTGGAATGGATGGTGCTCAGGGCGTGATAATATGATGCTCATTGTCTGTGGCAGCGCTACCTCCTGGATTCTTGGGAATCTGTCCCGAAGCCGTGGTGGTCTTTATGGGCGCTTGACAGATGAAATCAAACTATTACCATTCACGCTGAAAGAATGTGAGGAATATTTTGAGGGAGAAGGCATTGAACTGTCCCGTTATGATATCGTGCAGAGCCACATGGTGTTTGGTGGCATACCGTACTATCTCAGTTTCTTCAGGAAAGGTGAGAGTTTTGAGAAGAATACCGATCGGATTCTTTTCGGGCGTAATCCAAGACTGAAAGACGAATTCAACCGCTTGTTTAATGCCATCTTCGGTAATCCCGAGGACTGCAAGAAGATTATCCGGCTGCTGGCAACACGTCATAACGGTTTCACAAGGGAAGAGATTGCAAAATCCACGGGAGTACCGCTCGGTGGAGGGCTTTCAGATACACTTGCTGCATTGGCCGAGAGCGACTTCATTTTACGTTATATGCCTTACCGCCACTCCAAAGTTGAGCATTATAAACTCATTGATAACTTCTGCCTTTTCTGGCTGAAATATGTAGAGCCCAACCTGACTGATGTGGATTACATGACAGACAATATCACTTCTGATGTGATGAGGTCTTGGAAAGGTGTGGCTTTTGAGGAGGTGTGCTGGCAACATAACGCTCAGATCAAACGCGCCTTGGAGATTGGCGGAGTAAAGTCATCCCTGTCTGCTTGGAGCGTTAAAGGTGATGACGAAAATGAGGGTGCTCAGATTGACCTTCTTATCAACAGGGCCGACAACGTGGTGAATCTTTGCGAAATGAAGTTTTCCAGTGGTGAATATGTGATCAGCAAGGACGAAGAGGGTAAACTAAGGAATCGTATTGAAGTACTGAAAAAGACCTTGTCACCCAAACAGACCGTTCATCTCACCATGATCACTACTTACGGTGTTGCATACGGTAAACATAGCGGCATTGTCCAGAAGCAGGTCGTCCTTGATGACCTGTTCGAGTAAGTAAGAAACTTTATACATACTTTTCAAAAATAGCATCAATTTTCAGCAGAATAAAATAGTTATATCTTGCCGAATTATACTAAAAATACCCATTAGCGGCAGAATATAGTATAGTATATTTTGCCGAATCGATACTTTTTACTGCATTGTCGGCAGAATATAAGGCTATAATAAGTCCAACCTGCACGTCTTTTTGTGTTGGTTGGACCACTTTCATTTGTTTTTGTCTGGGCAATCAGATAAAAATAGTCGTTAAATGGCTTATTCCTATTCTGATATCACATTTCTCGAGAACCCATTCAGTTTCTCGGTCACCCTCAAAACTTCATTGGAACCTCTTCGAACGATTTTTCCTTGATGTCCACTTGGCCTTCACTTGTGCTCCGGCCAGTGTCCATTTAACCAGGAAAAATGCTTACGCCGTTGTGGAAATAGAAGACAGGAACGGTTCGCTACGCTCACCCAAACTGCCTTCTCCCCCCCCTAGATGAATTAACTTGGCAAATTGCAGCTGTTGGCATTATTGGTCTTTATCGATTGGCGGGGAATGATAATGTTGTACTCTGTGTTATTTCAAGAGAGAGAGAGGCAGTTTGGGTGAGCCGAAGGCGAACCGTTCTTTTCTTTTCTATTCATCTATTATTAAACCAGTTATCAAACACATACTGGACCTATTATTTGTAGAAAAATCAAATACCTCTATAAAAATCAATATTTCTTTAAAAATATTATTCCATTATCGATAGAGTATTGGACCTGTTTTTTTTAGAAAATCACGATATCTCTATAGTAAGCATGTTTTGTCAGAAAAAAATTACACTATAGAGTATCAATTCCTCCGCTTTTCTATAATGACCACTTTTTTATAAGAAAAACCAAATACTCTATAAGAATAGGGATTATTACAGAAAAAATAGGTATGATAGGTTTGCGAATTCCTCCGGCTGACAAGGAATACCACTTTCTTGATCGGAACGAAAAAAATAGAGACCAACCCGTGATATGAAGTTGATCTGTTTTTTGAATTAATGCCCTAACTTATACTCGTTGTAGGACCTGTAGTTACTTCGTTCACTACCAAAGAGATGTTTGTTTCTCTCGTAAGCATTATAAACCGCTCTTTCCACCTTATCCTTATCGAAGCCGGTGGGAAGGAATTTGGATTCGAGGTAATCAAGTGCTTTTTCCATCTCGATGCCAGCCTTACACAATCCACAAGCCTGGGCAAACACACTTTTTGTCCTGTGTCCATCCTGATAGTTATTCGGGAACTTACTCCACTTGATATCAAGGATGTTGATTATCTGGTCATCAGTCAAAGTGCATCTCATCCTATTCATTTCTGCAATAAACCCCTCAGCAGTCAAGAAAGGTTTATCTGGCTGAGTAGTATTGTTGCCGCTTGATGCGCCAGGAACACTTGACTGCTTAGGCTTATCGAACTCCGGCTTGTGTTCGTAATGCCATGAGGCCGCATTGGGATTATAGTAGATGCCGGGGTCATAACTGATATAGCAAGGATGGCTAAGATCCTCACAACGGCTGTCAGGTTGAATCCCAAACGCATCAGTGAAGAGATTCTCAACCTGGCGGTAACAGTTGCCGTAATCATCAATGCTGTAGTTATCGGTTTTGATAATCACTTTCAATCCGTCACCGCTGGGACTTGTGAAGAATGCCAACACATACGGCCATCCAGAAATAACCTGTTTGATGCAATTCAAATCCAGACCAGCCTGGTGATCGATATCTATGCACACAAGGGACGATAGTGATTCGCATCCATTGTTGTTCTTGCGTGAAAAGATACCCTGCCAGGTAATGACGAACAAGTGCTTTTTGAGTTCATCACGCTGCTCTTTAGTCACCGCGTTCCTGATGGCGTTGATCTTTGCGGCAACACCATAATCCCCCGTCATGATAATGTCAAGAATGGTTTTGACATCACAGTTCTTCGTTAAATTCTCGTTGTCAGTGTCCCATATATTGTTGAACACACTGACCATCAATTGATTGTTACTTGAAAACTTTGCCATATCAAAAATCATTATATAAGTTTATATCCATTTTGTTTCTTTCCGTTATTGTCTGTATAGCGGGCTGGGATGACGCCAGGCACATACTTGGTGATTTCCGTCGCTTTGGCCGTAGCTGTCATGCCAAGCCGGTCATACTCTGCCTGTATCATCTTTTTGATGGCTGCATTTGAATACACAACGTCAGGTTCAAGCTGAATGCTGATCATGCTTGCTCTACGTGTATTCTCCAGTTCCCGCTTCAGGTTAGCCTCAATATATGCACAAGCGTTAATTCTATCAGGGCCAAGTTCATGATAATATTCCTTGTATTCATACGGGATGATCGGGGCTTGGTCTATGAGGTCTTCAAGACAGGGATAGTAGTTGATGGTGTCAATCATCAGCTTCATTCGCCGCTCAAAATTGCCATCCTGATTAAATAGCGCCATGAATTGAGTGAACAGTTTTTCATGTTGGGCGTTCTGATCCTTGGGAACGAAGCCATTCTCCCGCATAAAACTGAGCATCTGGTATGTGCTTTGGTACTGGTTGGCTTTAATCTCGGCTGCCCTGATATCAGAGACGTAGGCTAGCTCATTACATACTGCTGACCATGTGCCGTCGGGATTATCTACGGCATCCACGTAATCTATGGTGTAATGGTTCTTCTCCTGAGCCTGCAGGATGCGGTCCTTGTGGCCTTTGTGGGTCACGTTCTGCAGTTCCGATACCTGCTGAATGGAGTCTGCCCGTTTGTCAGCGTAATGTTGAAGCAATTCATTCAAGTTCATCTGCCCTTCAAGGTTACTGTTCTTGTGCTTGTAGTAGTAGAAGATCTCTTTCCTGAAGGGGTTGTTCTTGGATCTGCAGCGTCCCGCTATCTGCGGCAGGTCGATGGATATGTCGAGAGCGAGATTGTCCCAGTGACAGTCGGCAAACACATACGAGGTTGAACTATCCGAATAGAAATCGGTGCCCTCAAACGAACACTTGGTAACAAACATGAAGGGCTTGTTCAATGTCGTGTATTCCGTCTCGTTGGGTACGGTCCCGATTGAAAAACCTACCCGCTTCAGGCGTGCCCAGTTGCTGGTCGTGTCAGCACATATCACCAACGTTTCTGCTGGTGTCAGGGTGTACTTCCTGATAATTCTTACGATGTCTTCCACGCTGTTCAGGAAGAACACCGCCTCGGTCGAGTCCAGCCGCTGTCCACCGACATTCTTTGACTTGAAGACGCCGCTTCTTCTATAATCCTTGATGATTTGGCCTATTGCGCTAACAGGGCTTGTCATCTCCGAGTAATACACGTTAACAGTCTCAACCCTGCTCGGGTCCCATTGCAGCGTCACATAAGGCAGGTTCTGAAACTGGCCAAGGACGCTAAGGTACTCATCCTTCAACGGCGTGGCACTGATATAGACGATCCTGTTCGGCAATGTTTCCAATTGGTGCAACAGGTTGACCTCGACCGATCCTTTGAACTTGACGTCAGTGAAGATGCAAGTGAATTCATCAACAACGATCGTGAACTGGTCCATCAGATTCCAATTAGTCAACGCTCCAACCACATACGGCAAAGAATCATAGGTAACCATGATCTTAGGCACTAATGGCTGGCCTCCAAAAGGACTTTGTCCGCAATAGTTCAAATAATTCCACATGTCATTGATGGTGTCGTTCACATCACCACCGTTGCTCCTGTCAAAATAGAACAGTTTGCCTGCAGTCCTACTTCCTTTAAGTTTACTTGTGATCAAAGCCTTTCTCGGACTCACAAGGATCACCGGCAGGTCGTTTGTAAGGTAATAATCCGTACATCCACATCCGCATATCGATTTGTTAAGAATGATATGTCCCTGTGGCATAATGCTGTCAAAATCTGTCCAATCAGATAGGTACTGGTACTCTTTAGGTACCTCAATTTCAAAATTCTGCATTGTTTTACTATTAAAAATTTTATATTATTGTTTTTCTTGAAAAGCCATTTTTCACTTTTCATCTATGTGTAAGATTTTGAGGAGGTTTGAATTCTAAAATTTTCATTACGGAAAGCAGAAGGGGCAAAAAAAAGATCCAGAGTGCTTCACAGCACCCTGAATCGAACAAGAGAAGAATTTAAAAAATTAATTAATATTTAAGCATAAGTAGTTTTATCATGTTTCCTGCTGATGATGCTCAGTGTAATGCCCCTCGTCGCCAGATATTTCACAAAGCGCTTATATTGCTGCTTGCGTTGGCGTTTCCTTGGACATATCACAAAGAGGTCCATCAGCTTTATCGTCAGCTCATAATCGCTACCGCCATCATAAGCCGTTTTGAATCCCTCATCATGCTGTTTGAGGGCTGCAATATCCATACAGAAATACCGCTCCTCAAGTTCATCATTGTGACTATACTTCATTTTGTTTTTCTTGATATTATTTTTAAGGTTATACCTCTGTTGGCCAATTCTTGTGCCAACCCTCTGTAAGCAGAAATACGTCTCCTTTTCTTAGGTATCAATGACAGTAGGTCTTTCAGTTGCACCGTGATGCTCATACCTTCCGTCAAAGGCCCGTATTTCGCCTCAAATTTCTCAATATCACCAGTGTATTGGGATTCAGGTTGCCCGTCATGACCCTCTACAAACGGCGCCGCATCTAACTCATTCTTCTCAGCCTCAAGACACAACCTGCGGAAATCTGTCATCGGCTGCTGCACTGTCTCCGTCATTGAAGAGAACAGCGCTTGCATTAATTGAATCATATCTTCTCAAATAACTCATACGGCAGGTTTGTGATAAACAGAATTTCGAAAATGTCTTCTTCTCCATTCTCCCCCCAAATAGTAAAATCTTCAGTCTTAATGACCTTGTAATCATCGCCGAAGCACTTCAAAATGGATCTCAATAGAATCTCTTCAATGTTACAAGTGTCCCCGTCGCACATTATCGCCAAGAATCCATCTTCATTATACCATGCATAGCCGATATTCTTAATGTCCTCTTTCTGTACGTCTAAATTCATGATTTAAAATAGCATATACTTTTTTACATTTGTCTAGTAGGCTTACAAAAAAGACCTCCTTCATATATTCCTTACCTCCATTCCATGAGCAGAATCGTTCCACTCTTTCATCCTGCGTCATTTTGTCAAAGTCTTCGTGAGCAGCCTTAAAATCTGTAACCATTTTCTGTATCTGGTCGATTATGCTGTCAAACGAATATATGATGGACAGTTCGCTATATAATTCCAGTATCTTAGAATAAGTGTCATCCAAATCTTTTTCATCAATATATTCGGGCCTACTAGTGTAGGTGCAGCCATTGATGGTGGACACAAATAAAAAGTTGAAATCCAGCGGATTGACATCTGTAAGGCCATCCTTCTTCCCTAGATATAAATCCATCTCATCTTTTGATATCAGGCCAGCTTCATACTGTAGTATGATTTGACACATTAAATTTGCGACATTCATCAAGAAATCATCTTCACCAAGTGACCAAAGCATGCCAGGTTCGTCTTTATGGCTACGAATATCTTTAATGACGTCATCCACATTGTCAAACACACGAATAACTCTAGTTCCTTCTTTTTCTTCTTCCATAATTATTTAGTTGATTATAAATAAATTAAACTTTTATTCGAATAATAAGAAGACAATACCGTTATTATCTCCTTTTTCATCATTACAGAGATAAGGTTATGTCCCGACAATTACCGCGTTTTTCACGTTTTGGGCCTGATTTGATGTGTTTTTATTGATTTTGACGGGAATTATTGTTTTTTTTTATTATATTTGTCGTCAATAATAAGTTAAATAATTGTAGAATATTCAAAGACAGTATAGCTATGTTAGATATTAGGAAACAAGCTATAGGAGATATATCAAATTCTAATGTAGTTGCCATTAATGGTGATGTGACAATCGATGGCAAGGAGTATAATGACTTACTCCAAACTCTTATTGAAATTGTGCGCAAAGATTTTGAGTCTTTCTCATCTGTCGCAATAAATAGTACGAAAGAAGAAATTACCAAATATTTGAAGAGTATTTTTGAAAATTTGGTCAAAGATAATTCAACTCAATTAACCAAAAAATTCCAAAATCCTGCAACCCAAGTAATACTTCATGATTCATTAATTAGTTATGTGTCAACTGAAGATGAAACGGTTAAAGAATGCATTGTCGATTTAATGATAGAACAGCTAAAGGCGCAAAATGGTACAACAGAACAGTCAATTATTAACGAAGCCATCAAGCTTATTCCCAATCTTAATATCAACACTCTGAGTCTATTAGCTTTGATGAGTTTAAGACATCAGATGTTGCATCCATCTATGTCATTTATGCTGGAATCTGCTTTTGAAGAACTATCGCCAATAATAAACCAAGCTCCACAAATATCAAATTTGGATATCGACTTTATTTTGCAGAACAAGTGTACACGAATGATTGCTGGTTTATATCCCATTGATACATTGGAGAATCATTTCATAAAACAATATGATTTGTTTTTTAGAGATGGCGGTAACAAGGATGACCTGGATGCTTATGCGGCACTCCACCCAGAAATCATGCAATCCGTCGATGATATGGGGTGTTGTATGTTTTGTTTTACAAATGAAAGAATGGATTACTGGAAATTCTGCGATATCAATAGTAAATTGTTTTTCGAAAGGCTTAGGGCTAGACGACAGCAGTATTTGATTCCTTTAGTTGAGGAACTATTGACACAGACAAGACCATTCACGCAAAATGAAGTTCGCAAGTATTTTTGCAAACTAAATCCCAATTGGTTGGCCGTATTTAATTTGCTTGATAGTAAACAATTGATTTGCATAGGTTTGAGTATGTTGGGCATGTATATTGGGAGTAAGTATATTGCAAAGGTCACAAAGAAGCCTTCGCTTCCTATATCCAGTTTTGTAAACCCTATAATTTTAGAAAAATGATAGAATTCTTACAAAATAATTATAAGTGGATTGCTGCTATACTGACAGCATTGGCAGCAATAATTGGTGCCATTCTTAAAATCTTTAAGAAAGGTGGCAAAAGTCACAAACAAAAGGTTGGTGACATCTCAGATAGTACAGTTATTAATATCAATGGCGATTTTGAACAAAAACAAAAATCATGAAAGTAAACAAAACCTATCGTTCACTTTTAGATAAATCAATAGCAAGTATGCTTGCTGCTATCGAGATTTATAACAAGCCAAACTTCGCTTATCGTGAGGATTCGTTTGCCATTTTGTGTGTAAATGCTTGGGAATTAATCCTAAAAGCTGTATATCTGAAGCTGAACCGATATAAGATGAATACACTCTATGAAATGGTTTCCAAGAAAAGAAAGGATGGAACGAACTCAAAGATAAAGGAACCTGCCATCAATAGAGCTGGCAATCCAAAAACATTATCCATAGAGAAAATTATAGAGCATCTGAAACACTCTAAAGTTATAGATAGCAATTTATATGAAAACATCTATGCGCTAATCGAATTAAGAGACAATGCAATTCATTTTATCAATACGGATCCAATAACTATCCAAATACAAGAATTAGGCTTTGCAACAATTAAAAATTATCTCACATTCATAAAGAATAATGGTATTGACTTAGATTTTTCCAGATACAATTTTTATTTGATGCCATTAGCCTATGTCAATTCAAAGATTGAAGCAGAAGCAGCATTGACCGAAGAAGCTAAGAATTACATGGATTTAATAAAACGAAGTATTGAAAGAACAGACGAAGAGGATGATTATGACATAGCCATATCCATTGACATTAGTTTTAAGAAGGGTTCTTCTTTTGATACTTTGGGATTTAAGTATGACGAAAATGGTCTTCCTATTATGGTAAGAGAAGAGGATATAAAAAAGAAGTTTCCTTTGTCATATACAGAAGTTTGGAAAAAATGTAAGACTCGTTATTCTGATTTCAAAAGAGATAAGAAGTTCAATGAAATCATGAATCGCATAAAAAAGGACAATAAACTGACACATGTTAGAAAATTAGATGCTGACAATCCCAAAACCATGAAAAAGACGTTCTATAGCACAAACATATGGAAAGAATTAGACAAAGAATACACTAAGAGCTGTAAACCCATTCAGTGATAAAACCGCCAAACTGTCAACCCAGTTTAGGCGAACGATAAAAATAGTGTAAACCAACTTAGTTAATCGCTCTCAATTCTGTCAACATTTTCTAGGGATAGACAAAGTCATGAGGTGTTTTTAAGGTTTTTGCTGTTCATAGTGCCTAATTATGGCACTGGGATGGGGTAATTTTGCAGCGGATTACAGATTTGCGTTTTTGTGAGATTTGGGATTGTGTGAAATCATTAGATATGTGAGATGCCCGTTTTTCAAGAAAAATGCTTATCTTTGCGTCCGGAACAAGAATATTTTAAATTCTTGACCTGCGAAAGACCGAGAGTTGAACGATATAACAAACTCCTTTGCGGTTATATAGGCTTTGGTCGGCCTGCAGGGACTGCATTGGAGTTTGTTTTTATAATAAGACAGAGTTGAATTAACCAATGGCTTCTAAAAAGAAATATACATTCATTGACCTATTCGCGGGGTGCGGAGGACTGTCCGAGGGCTTCTTACAGACCAACCGCTTCCAAGCTTTAGCTCATGTTGAGTGGGAGAAGCCAATGGTTGATACATTAAGGAATCGTCTCGTTACCAAATGGAAAGAGACAGAAGAATCGGCAAGAAAAAAAGTCATCCATTTCGATATTCAAAAAACAGACGAACTTCTTCATGGTAATTGGAGCAGAGAATCAGTTGATCAATATGGAGCTACTAATGATGACATTGTTAAGTTATTTGGTCTTAAGGAACTAATTGGAAACACTCATGTGAACCTAATCATCGGAGGGCCTCCTTGTCAAGCATACTCTATTCATGGAAGGGCTACTGATAAGAATTCGATGAATGATGACTATAGAAATTACTTGTTTGAGAGTTTCTGTAAGGTTGTAGATGAGTTTCAACCTGACATTTTTGTATTCGAGAATGTTGCTGGTTTACTTAGTGCAAAACCTGGAGGCATACCGGTAAGAAACCGAATTTTTGATGCGTTTAATTCTATTGGATACCAAATTCTCAGCCCAAGAGAGATGCCAAATGCACTACTGAATGCTGTAGACTTTAATGTGCCCCAGAATAGGCCACGTGTTATCATATTGGGTATTAAGAATAACTCAATATTTAACCTGAATGAATTGTACAACTCTATTCAATTAGAGAAGAGCGAAGAACCCAAAAGAACTGTAAGAGATGCTATAGGTAATTTGCCTGCTCTATATCCTTTACCAAATCAAATAAAGGACGGTCGTACAAAGCGTTCTCATCAGTTAAACCCGAATCCTGATATTAAACAACATGAAGCAAGAAACCATGGCCCTCGCGAGTTAGAAATTTTCAGGGAATGGGTTGAGTCTAGAATGAATTATATAAGTCACCAAGAAATGATAGATTATTATTATCAGAAAACGGGACATATAACGCTTTACCAGAAGTATAAAAGTCTGGAATGGGATAAACCCTCGCATACCGTTGTTGCTCATTTAAGTAAAGATGGTTATATGTTTATTCATCCGGATCCTGAACAACAACGTAGTATTACAATTAGAGAAGCAGCTTGCTTAATGTCGTTCCCAATGGATTTTATGTTTTTAGGGAATAATGCTTACAATTTCAAAATGATTGGAAATGCTGTTCCAGTAAAATTCGCGAGAGCAATTGCAACTGCTTTATACAAGATATTAGATACAAAATTAAAACAATGAATGTACTAATTGCATGTGAAGAAAGCCAAGCTGTATGCAAAGCCTTTAGAAGAAGAGGCCATAACGCATATAGTTGCGATATATTGGAATGTAGCGGAGGACACCCCGAATGGCATTTCAAGCAGGATGTTTTACAGGTGATTCCCAACCATGGGGGTACTCTTGAAAACGGAGAAACCTATTTCCTCCCTGAAGGAGAAAAATGGGATCTTATGATTGCACATCCTCCTTGCACTTATCTTTCAGTGAGTGGGGCAAGATGGCTATACCACCCTGACGATGCCCACTTACCAATTGAACAACGCAGAGAGCATCCCCATCATCTTGGTAGAAGAAAGATGAAGCAAGAAGCGATAGAGTTCTTTATGAAATTCACTCAAACCGACATTGAACATTGGGCAATTGAAAACCCTGTAGGTTGTATGAATTCAGAGTATCGTAAACCTGATCAAATTGTACAGCCGTTCTGGTTTGGTGACAATGCTTCAAAAAAGACATGCCTGTGGCTTCATAACTTGCCACTACTAGTGCCAACCAATATGGTTGAAGAAGGACCTCGAGTTGTTCTCTCTAGTGGTCGTTCTTTGCCAAAATGGTACTCTGATTCATTCAACACAAAGATTTCTACAGAAGAAAGAAGAAAACTCAGAAGTAAAACATTCCCAGGATTTGCAGAAGCACTTGCTGAGCAGTGGGGTAATATCGAATTATAGTTATGGCTAATAGATTAAAGATTCAACAAATCAGAACTAATGATGTCATTGATGATTCTGGTAAACAATTTGAGCTTGGAAAAGCATGGTGCGATTTCTTTGGCTTTGACCCTGAAATTGAGTCATGCTCTGTCAACTTGATTTTTAAGGCAATCTCTGTTGATCATAAAGATTTTAACAATAAGGAAATCGAACTTAAACTTGCTGAAGTATCAAATCGTGGAGACAGGAAAGCTTATGCGAATGGAGATAATGGATTATCACAAATAAAGGATTTCTTTCTTAATTATTTACATCTCAATGAAAGCAATATAAAGAGAGATTACTTCGGAATCCTTCAGAATGGTATAGATTATTATCTATACTTCATCCCGCAAGAGCTATATGATAATTTTATAAAATTCTACACTGATACGGCGCCCCAGATAAGCATTGAAAGAGTATCTGTATTAGAGAACTCTGTTGAGGATAATGACGCTTTACAAGTTATATACTACGGTGCTCCTGGTACAGGTAAGTCTCACACCATCAAGGAACAAACCGAAGGAGAGGATGTTATTCGTACGACGTTCCATCCCGATAGCGACTATTCAACCTTTGTGGGCAGCTACAAGCCGACCACAAGGGAAGTGCCGATGCGTGATGTCACCGGTAAGGTTATTGTTGAGAACGACGACCCTGTTACTGAGAACCGCATCATCTATGAGTTCGTCAGCCAGGCGTTCCTGCAGGCCTACGTCGGAGCATGGCAAAAGTATGCACAAGCGACCGACGGCAAGCCGCAGAAACAATACCTTGTCATCGAGGAGATCAACCGAGGCAACTGCGCCCAGATTTTCGGCGACCTGTTTCAGTTGCTTGATCGCAACTCCCAAGGCTTCTCGGAATATCCCATCAAGGCTGATGCCGACTTAAAAAAGCACCTCAAGAAGCTGCTTAAAGGCCTGACCATCGAGAATGCAGAAGCCATCAACGCCCTTTATAAGGGTGAAGATGTCGTTGGAAAGGTCTTGAACGGGGAAGAATTACTCTTGCCCAGCAATCTCTATATTTGGGCCACAATGAACACCAGCGATCAGAGTCTGTTCCCCATTGACAGCGCCTTTAAGCGTCGTTGGGACTGGAGCTATGTGCCCATCGCCAATGCACATGAGAATTGGACAATCGCTGTTAGCGGTAAGCAGTATGATTGGTGGGACTTCCTCGAGAAGATCAACGCCCTCATCGGCGACACTACCAACAGCGAAGACAAGAAGCTGGGCTACTTCTTCTGCAAGACCCAGGACGGCAGTATCAATTCTGAGGCCTTTGTGGGCAAGGTAATATTCTACCTATGGAACGATGTCTTTAAGGACTTCGACTTCGATGGCGATGTATTCATTGACGATGACGGCACCTCCAAACTGACCTTCGACAAGTTCTACAAAACTGACGAAGCCCGTAAAACCACCGTTCGCGAAGACAAGGTTGACCTGTTCCTGACCAACCTAGGAGTTAAGTTTGCTGATGAAGTCGCAGATGAAGAAATTGAGGAAATCATCCTTGACGAGAATAATGCAAATGTCAATGACCGATCAAGTTATTTATTTAACGGCGATTTAATTAAGACCAAAGCAGAATTAGGCTTGGCTATAATGGTTAAATACATTGAAGATCATCGAGAAATGACCTTTGATGAAATTAGGAACATCTTCCCTGACAATTTGCTTGGACGCATTCAATACAAAGGCTTAATCGTCAGGAGCGACGTTAACCTGGGTAGCTATGCTCGCTATTATTCTCCAATCTTCACATCTCAAGATGGAGTCAATTATCGTATCTTCAAACAGTGGACCATCCAGAACATTGACAACATCACCGGCTTTGCAAAGCTACAAGGATGGACTGTTGAGACTTTAAACAATGAAGATGGCGCCGAAATAAATGATGACAAATATAAAGAGTCAATCAGTGAGATTCGATTCCCCGATGGATCAATAATTACTACTGAGAATCAAACTCAATTTAATGCTTTTATTGAAGCATTACAGAAAATAGGTATTGATAAAGTGTTCTCGGTGGCAGACGAACTGAAATACCAAAGATTAGGACGCCCGATACTTTCTAGAGAAAAGTATCCTGAAATTGAAAGCAGTGACAAATTCTCATATCATCAAATTGGGGACTATTACATTATCAAAGGCGCAAAGCCATATACAAGTGTAAGAATCCTTGAAGACTTGAGCAAATTGTTAGACCTGAATATTACGGTTATCTGCAATAGGCCAGAATGAGAATCCTTATCGAGGAATATCAGTATGACGTGTCACGGTTGAAGAAAGTGCTCCACGGCATCGACGCGCTCGAGAATGTCGAGGGTCGTGTCTCGGTACACTATGTGGGCTACTTCTACAACACCGAGCTTGAGGATTGCGTCTTTATCTTGCCCAAGGTGCTGCTCAAGGACACACCAGAGGGTGAACGGGTCTTCGGCAAGTACCTGCCCGAGGACATCGTTGATCCGGCCAAGAACAAGGACATGGATAGCAGGGATAAGGACTTTCTCTATAAGTTCGCGGTGTGGATTTATCGTGCCATTACGGTCTATAAGAACGACCGCAACAATGATACGTCCATCGTCTATCACACAAAGATCGCCCAGGTGGGCAAGGGCCGTCGACGCTTGAGCAACACCTACCTGGATATCTTGCTGCAGCTGTTGCAGTTCAACCGCGACAACCAGAATTTCTTCTTCTTCATTCTGAAGAACCTGCACTCGGGCTATAACCGTATCAACTGGACACGCACCATCGCTACGACTTCGGCTATCGTCCAAGACAATAGCCCGATATTCCTGCGACCGGTTAACAAAAAGCGCAAAATCAACTTCGACGAGGAGCTGCTTGTCATCTTCTTCTCCATCTTGAACTACATCGGTGACAAATACGGCTTTGAAAAGGACATCAACGTCCAGTTCGACCTCATCACAGGTAAGCGCTTCGAAACCTACCTCAAGGGCTATGGCAAGACACGCTTGCTGCAGATCAAGTACAAGTACTTTAGCGACAAGGCCCTCGAGCTGTGGAACCTGTGTTTCTCGTTCTTCGATGAGGCGCGGCAGGTGTTCATCAACACGGCCAAGAAGGAGTACCTGCTTGTCAAGAATTTCTACATCGTCTTTGAAGCGATCATCGACGAACTCATTGGCGACACACCCTTGCCCGACGGCATGGACAAGAAGCAGGAGGACGGCAAGATTGTTGACCACCTCTATACCGCCAAGAGCCTCATAGAGAACGATCACAGCAACACCTACTACATAGGTGACAGCAAGTATTACAAGATGGGCCACGAGCTGGGCAAGGAGTCGGTTTACAAGCAATACACCTATGCCCGCAACGTCATCCAGTGGAACCTGGACATCTTCAGTGACGGAAGGGAGCCCGAATCTGATGTCCGTCTGCGCGACAACGTAACTGAGGGCTATAACATCATCCCCAACTTCTTTATCTCGGCCAAGATGGACGAGTCTTTTGACTATGGCAACGACGGCATCGAGAAAACCGATCGTAGCAAGAACAAGCACCGCAAGATGCACTTCGAGAACCGCCTGTTCGACCGTGACACGCTGCTGTTGTTCCACTATGATGTCAACTTTTTGTTTGTGCTCTCGCTATATGCTCGTGACAATGCTTCGCAAAAGGTCAAGTGGAAAACTAAAGTCCGTGACAAGTTCCGTGACGAGATCCGTGGCTGGCTGCAAGACGACTACGACTTCTACGCTTTGAAGAGCGTGGGCAACCCACTCGCTGGCGAGGAGTTCATCAATGAGCACTTTAAGGAACTGCAGGGTAAGCTGTTTCGTCCCTACGCCGACCGAGACATATACACGCTTGCACTCGAAAAGCCCAAAGCTGGCTCGACGGCAGATGACAACGCATACCGCCTGCTTAGCGAGTTCTTCATCATTGAGCCTATAACCCTCGGCGAAAACCCAAAAGAGAACCTCGACACAAAGGTTGTCGATTATCAAGCTGCACATCCCTATGAGCCTGTTCCCGAGGACTGGTTGCCCGAGTATCATGTGGAACGATACCTGGCCAACCACTTTGTGCTCGGTATGTACCACGACCGGGAACACTGGGACTGGATTACCGGCAAGAACGACAAGGGGTCACAGATCTATAACGTGCGCCTGGGCAAGAGTAGGGACGGTGCCATGTCAGAAAGCCGCATAAGGGCTATGAAACCTAAGTTCGCCATTCTCTATGAGGGAGGACATGAAGCCGAAAACAAGTACCACGTTTTCCGCATTCACGATATGGCCAGGATGAACGAGGCCCGCATGCGTCAAGCGGATTATCCTATGAACAACGGCGGTCCTCATGGAGACTACCTTATCTTCCGCTTTGATGATGAAGTGTCAATTGGCCAATTCGACATCAATGCGTTGATAACCCGCTTTCGCCTTGACCATCCCGATTACATCTACGGCTCGCCGATCTACCCAACCGGCGAAGACCTCCTCAAATACAAGTTATAAAAGGGTAAACTGAAAAACTGTAGTTTTAATATGCCTGAATCAAAAGAACAATCACAGATAGAGATTGCCCTTGAGATTGCTTTGAAAGCTCACAAGGGACAACGTGACCTTGATGGCAAGCCGGTGATATTGCACCCGCTCACTGTCGCCATGAAAGGCAACAATGAGAACGAGATTGTCGCTGGTCTGCTTCACGATGTTGTGGAAGACACAGACTACACGTTTGAGGACCTGCTCGCTGCAGGTATATCTCCCGAGGTCGTTGACGCGCTGCGCTTGCTAACTCACAAGAAAGGCTCAGAATACATGGATTATGTGAGACTCATCGCCGACTCACACAATTCTATTGCCATCAATGTGAAGTGCAACGACCTTGACCACAATCTTCAACGTGGCCGCGCTGGAGACCATCTCAAGCAGGTGGCAAAGCATAGCGCAGCAAGAGAAATCATTCATCCATACAACGGTGACGAGGGAGCCGCTTGGGATATCTTGATTGACGATCCAGTGGAAGGCAAATATTGGCAAGCCAAATTCGCATTCCAAATCATAAAGAAATCCATCGAAGAGGCTACCGCCGAAGCTGGTATCACCATCGACGAGTACATGCACTTCTTCCATCCTGATCGTTACCAGAATTTGTTGCATAATGAAGGTAATAATAAAATCTGAACGTTATGAGGGTTCCTGCGCTATTCAAGGAGTATATATGGCTTGTTAATACCATTCGCAAGGCCGATGATGGCATCTCGTTAGCTGAGATCAACGAGAAGTGGCTTGAGACGGACATGAGCGAGGGAGTGGAACTCGCCCGTTCCACTTTCAACCGTCACAAGGATGCCATAGAGGACATCTTTGGCATCATCATCGACTGTAACCGTCAGAACGGCTATAAGTATTTCATCAGCAACGATGAGGTGCTGCATGACGATAGCATCCAGAACTGGATGTTGAACACGTTGACGGTGAACAACATCATCGGCGAAGCGATGTCCTTACAGGACAGAATCCTGCTCCAACCGGCACCCGTTGAGGGTGACTATCTGAAGATGGTCATGGATGCGATGAAGAAGAGCGTCAAGCTAGCTATAGATTACAGGAAGTATGGTGACGAGGAACCGCGTCACTTGACCTTTGAACCTTATTGCATCAAGCTGTTCAAACAACGCTGGTACATCTTGGGCCACTTCCATCGAAAGGCGACGGCCGACAGACCCGAAGTGGACTATTTCGGTGTCTTCTCGTTTGACCGCATCATGAATATGTCGCTTACCGACGACAAGTTCCAGATGGATCCCAATTTCAACGCTCAAGCTTACTTCGAGGAATGCTTTGGCGTGCTGGTCAACGATGACACCGTAGCCCAGCGAATCGTCATCAGGGTCTTTGGCGATGAAAGGTTCTATGTCCGAGACTTGCCCATCCACAAGAGCCAACGTGAGATAGGGCAGGGTGAGGGTTACACCGACTTTGAACTGTTCATGCGCCCGACAATAGACCTGAGCACTCATTTCGTGAGTCGCAGCTTTCTGATTAAGATCCTCGAACCGCAATGGCTTGCCGACGAAGTCTATCACATGCACAAGCAAGCAGTGCAGATGTATGAGGTCAAAAACTCCTGAAAACCCTGCGGAAAATAATAATTTTGCGAGGCTGTCCCATGATTTGAGACAACCTCGCTTTTTCTTTGCACCGTAAAACAAGTTTGCGTGTGCAGGATGATGGTCGCAGGTTTGGTAGCGGGCAAGCCCAGACTAAATCCTGGGCTTGATATAGGAGGTTCGAGTCCTACCCATCCTGCACACTTTGCTCCGACTGGGATAGGAACCCCGGTTGAGCTGGCAAGCGACCTATGTGAGTCGGAGCATTTTTAATATAATAATGAATAATAAATGGAAAACAAATGGTTGACAGCACGAGCCGAAGTGCTCATGAAATATGCCAACGAGCTTCCCAAAGCCGTTGACAAAGTGACAATCAACATCGCAGCTCCCGATGCTGGATGGATTGACTTTTACTTCAATGTCAACGGCAAAGAAGTGACTGTGCTCGATACATCATGTGTATATGAGCCTTTCATGCCGCTTCGCAGTTGGCTGGAGTTCCTGATTACGGATTGGTTCGAAACCAACGCTTCTATTACGCTTGATCTAGAATCAAACCGTGTCACACTGAGCTACGAGCCAATCCTTCATCCTGGCGATTTCAGCGATTACAAGCCTTATCCTCGCAACTGCGGTATCTTCACCATCTATGACAGCTGGACAGACAAGATGGTTCTGACCGCATATTGCGACAACCTAGAATTCGTGTCCATGTTTTACCATACATTGCTTCGCTATGCTATCGCCAATGCCTATAATAAGGAATTTGTTGAGGATTGGATTGACGATGCATACAACAGTAAAGTCAGTGAACTGGAAACTGATGAGGAACATTCGCAATTCTTCATCGACCTGGTTAAATCACCACTCATTGAGGACTTCTATAACAATAAATATCAATTTGAATTGAAAGAACTCAAAACAAAGTATCGTAAGCAAATTGACAAGAAACTTCAAGATGCCAGTTTTGCTGAAGCTGATCTGACAAATGATGAAATGATGCAACTCATTGAGGAAATCAAATGCGAAGAGAATGGTGGTCTTGTTCTCGATAGTTTTCTTTTCTTCAAAGACATTTACTCAAAGCATAGCGATAGGCGGTTTGATAATGAGACCGGAAGAGCAGAGCGTGATTGGAAAAAACAAATGAAATCAAAAAGAAACAACCGCATTTTCGATGAGAGTCCTACGGGGCACGCCACACATTGGAGAACCGTCTGTGATGGCACTGTGGACGATATTCTTGATAATTTGATTTATTCTTTATTTTGGGCCGGTTCTGGTAGCATAAGTATTAATGGGAAAAAACTTGAAGCCACGGCTGAAAGAGGTTCCAATCTTTGGGTTACTGGCCAAAGGGTGCTTGTGGAAAAAGAGGGTGAGGTAATTGTGGAAACCGCATATCCGAGTTTCAAGAAAGGAGGTGACGTCAAGAATGTTCTTCTCAAGAGCATCAATGAACACCACAACGGATTAGAAGCATTGCTAACCGTAGAAATTGCTGGTCAAGAGTTTTGTTTCTTCGACTTGGACTACATTGCGAATAAAGACATGTACCAGATGGGTAAGCGCTATGATTTTTCTATGGCCGCTTTTGCTTATGATGCCAAAGTTATGCCTATTGCAGAGCAAATTCAGCCGTTTAGACAAGGTGGTGCGTATGAAGATGATTACGATTTTGCATCAAGTGTCAAAGGAACCATCTATCACTTGGAATTGAAGGAAACTAAGATTCTTCGTATTCCCATCAGCATCACAGCTCCAGATAAAGCAAGCAAGGAGATTATCATACCACTCCTTGCTAAAGCGGAATTATTTAAGCACGAACCAACTATTGGTGAAGAGATCAAAGGAAGCTGCTGGTTCACAGGGCGACTAATCAATAAAGAGCAATGATAAAGAAAGTATTAGAGATTGTGGACGTTCGAAAACTGGCTAACGCGATTTATAACAATAAGCCAGATGTAGTGAAAGGTATTCTTGAACCTGTTCCTGACCACCTCTCATTGTATCTTACATATTTGGGAATTCCACTACACCACATTGCAATGTTTGTTGAAATAGCGGTGTCAGAGCATAAAGGATATAATTACCCATACGACAAGCCCTATCACGACAACCAGATAATTAAAAAACTGCTTTCCCAGAAGTTTGTAGTCGATTTCGATGAGGTGATCCCTTTTTACGACTATAGCCTCAAGTTTGATCTTCATACTATGGGAGAACAGTATATTAGAGAAGATGTTTTTGCTGAAAAAAATTTAGAAACCCTAAAAAGGTTTGATACGAATGAGCTGGATATGGAATTATATATTGCTGCCCTGTCTTTCAATTTTGATAAAGCGAGGCAACTTCTTGAAAAAGGCGCCAGACCCGATGTCGAAGTATTGCCTGATTTTATTGATCTTGGGAGTGGTGAGGAATGTATTGACCCAGGAACCGCCATCTGCGATATTGAAAATGAGATTGCTAATCTACCTGATTATTTCAATGCCGCCTTCTATAATAATGACATGGAAGAGCCAATAGACAACATTGAAGATAATATTTGTTGGTTGGCGTCATTAGCTGCCAATGAGAAAATGTACGCTTTGCTTAAACCCTATTACAGAAAAGAAACAGACTATGAATGAAACCAAAGTAAGAGTAGCGATCAGTCTTATTTACTACAAGGCAGTAAAACCTGGTTTATTCATTGTTGACTTGAGTTGGGGCATATGGCGCAAGTTTCTAAACGCCAGCCAACGGGAAAGGCAAGAAATGATAGTACCCAAAGTAGCGCCCAGTGTAGAAGGGTCAGTGAAGGAACTTGTGTGGATCACATTGGACAACCAAAACAAACTTCAGGTCGTTGACGAAGACTGCGTCATCAGAATCTTGTCCTCAAATCAATGAAAACGGGAATAGGACATATATACGAGAACGAAGCAAAACCAGACATTTTCGTTGCTGAAATGAGTTGGGCTGTTTTTCGAAGGTGTTTCTTCGCAAGCCCTCAAGTTAAGAAAGAAATGCTACTACCCAAAGTCGCTCCTTATGCTGCAGGTTCAGTACAAGAAGTTACTTGGTTCTCGCTCGATAAACAAAACATTTCACAGATTGCAAAAGAGAAAGGTGTTATCAGCCTAAGAAATAAACTTGAAGACTTATATAATCCGTAAAAAAACAATGCTGTCCCACGATTTGGGACAACCTGTTGTTTATTTTGCAGCGTAAAACAAGTTGATGTGGGCTGATGGTCGCATAGGAGCAGGCAGTAGCCGTTAGTAAGGAACTGATATTGCGGGTTCGAATCCTGCCAGCCCACACTTTTTTTACAGAGAGTAACTAACATGTTTCATTATCAAAATACATTTAATCATGAAGAAATATTACTTATTCTTTTCAATGATGGTTGTCACTATATCCTTAGTGTCCTGCGGCAACTATGACGAACCAAACCTGCAGTTTGACAAAGAAACCATTGTTGGTGCATGGGAAATCACCGAAGTGCAAGGTACCCCTGAATGGTGGTGGATTACCCAAGGCACTGCGCTCAAGTTCAATTCCAACGGCTCTTGCACAACTGGATTCTCCATGGAAGACTCCTATAAGATAGAGGGCGGCCAGGTCAAGACCTATTACGCCGAAACCCAAGAGCCGATGTACATTTATGAGCTCCAGGGTAAAAAGGGGAATATCTTGACGGTTAAAATGAAAGGGACGCTAGACGAGAGCAACCTTTCAACGGTCTTCAAGATGACCAAGAAATAAAACCACAAAGAAAGTGCCTTTCATTTGAATCGCTGAGAGTGGGTCAGTAATGGCTCGCTCTCGTTTTCTGCATTATGAATGTCTCAAAACCATTCTTTAGTAACCCTTCCTTATCCCTATTCAGCTTCTCACAAAGTTGAATAGCATCCTCTTTATCGTGAAAGACCATTGCATCTGAAATATCGAATCCCACTATAGTATTCATGGCGAAAGATACACCTTCCTCATTAGCTGTTCCCCTGTAGTAGAAAGTAATCTTGGGGTTATCTATCAAGTGAGTCGTAATTACATAGCCTTCCATCTCACCTTAGCCAGTCTTCCGGTTTTACATGGAATACTCGACTGATGGCTTCTATATCTTGTTGAGTGGCTTCTTCTCGACCATCCTCAACAGCGATAAGGTGCCGAAGGTTAATCCCGGCTTTATCTGCTAGCGCCTTCCGTGTATAGAGTCTGCCGGTCCTTAGTGTAGTTATTGATTTTGCGATATCCATAATCTTGAGCCTTTATAAGAAACCGTTGACAAGGCTGCATGAGAGATCGTACAGGGGCGCTCACCATAGACCAAGAAGGATTTACAATGGACATTATAGCCAGATTCGTGCAGCATACAGCCCTTGTCAATTAAATAGATGGAGGGATTAGCTATTTCGTAAGGACTGCCGAGAAAATGTGCACACGTTCGACAGACGAATTTTCGAGCAGAATCCCTTGATTCCATCTAAGTTGGGTTTCAGCTGCAAAATTAGTGCTATTTCATTCCTCCCACAACCGTCTAAAGGTGGCATTTTTTGAAATTCGCATTATTATCTGTATCTTTGCATGGTTATATCTAGCATTTGCATCATAGCTATGAACGTTTTATCCTTTTATTAGTATTGATGTGCATTTAATAACAAACATCGATAATAGACTTATAATGATTATTTGCTTTATGAAACACCTTTACATCATAGGAAATGGATTTGATATTCATCATTGTATTCCAAGTAGATATAAAGATTTCCAAAAGTGGTTGTTAGAGAATGACGAGGATATATATTATACGGTAAATGAGATAATTGGTGATAATGAACCAACTTGGTGGAATGAGTTTGAAACTAATCTCGGGAATCCATTTGGAGTAAAACAATATACTGAAAATGTCGCTTTCGAAAATCAACCCGACTATGGAAGTGATGATTATCGTGACAGAGATTTATATGTGGCAGAGTATGAGGTTGAAAGAGACCTCGGAAGCCTAATAACCTCGCTAAAAAATAATTTTCAAAAATGGGCAAGCGAATTGCCTGAAGGAGATGGATTATATTCCCTTAAAATAGAAACAAAGGAGTCTATCTTTATGACTTTCAATTATACCCTAACGTTAGAGAAACTTTACGGAATACCGACTGACAGAATTCTACATATTCATGGTAGTGCTCTGAATCAAGAGTCGATTATTGTGGGCCATGGTCGAGATTATGATTCTTATAGAAATGACCTAACAGATGATATGCCTGAACCTCCAGAAAACTTACCTATTGGGGAATACGAAAAATGGTATGACGAAGTTACCTCTCAATACTCGGACGATTACCCTACAAGTCAAGCTAAAGATGCCGCAGCATCAGCTATAGCAGTGATGAGGAAGAATGTATCACAGATAATTGCTGAAAATCAATGCTTTTTTCAATCGTTGGATGAAGTAAAGCAAATACATATCTATGGCTTTTCTTTTGCTGAAATAGATTTGCCATATTTGTTTGAGATTACTAAAAAAGTTGATATTCAAAATGTGCATCTAGAGTTGTCTTATTATTCTGACGAAGATAAGAAAAAAGCGGAAAAGTTCATAAAAAGGATACTGCCTCCTAAGTCTGTTTCTTTTATTAAGCTGGAAGATATTATGAAGTATAAGCAGCTTAGTCTTTTCGAATCTCCTGATATAACGCTATGAAAATTGCTCTAAAGGCTGAAACAATAGCAGACATGGTTGTTACGATGCCTATAATAACCAAATCATAACACCGTTTTTATGACCACTCCTCCCACCAAAGAACAGCTAATCTCCCTGGTCGAATCAATGTGTGAAGTCCAGGATAGAATGCTCGGCGCTAGAGGATTGCCTGAACATATCCAAAGACCTCATGTGGATAATATGGAGGCATGAAAAGCGCCGGTGTTTTTCCTGTGGGAGCTGCTTGGATATGTATCGCTATTTCTTGCAGGCGAAGTAGATATCAGCGATTGTTTCAATTTGTTCAATATTCTTTTCTCTGACCTCCGTACCTTCTTCTCCGAGTCCTACAGACATCATATAATCAGGACTGCCACCAAAAACAGAACAAACACTTCTCCATAGATTTGATCTCGTCCTCTTTGAAAAGTGTTCCTTCGAGATGCCATCATACTTTGATTTATCTATTACATCTGATCTTGAGGCTTTTTTATTTGTATTCGTTAGTAGTCGTATCAGGAACTTTAAGCTCAACATGGTGTAACCATTCCATTGAAATCTGAATGACAAGGGTGTGGTTGATGGAGTAACAAGAAAATGTCTCAGACATGTAGCTACGTCAACATTATTTGTTGACTCTAGCACCGTTATGAACTGTTGATTATTGTTTAATATATCTTTCTCTGTCAGTAATCTAATAAGTTCATCAACATCAAGATTATCACTATTAATTGTGATATAGTTTGGTACTATATCATCTTTTCTTCGGTTCCTTCTTGTGCCTTCTCCTTTATTATTCTTTATATTGTCCACATTCTTTATGTCAATTTCCACTACCTTTTCTCCAGTGTGTGATGCTTCCGACTTTTCGTTGTGGTTGTACTCTTCATAAACCTCCTTAAACTCAGTATACTGTCCCATACGTTTTATGACCCTATCGAATATCCTTTTTTCTGAAGAATAGGCTCCTCGCCGTATCATTTCAAAAGCATCAACCATCATAAACCAAATAGATACTAATTGCTCTTTTTGATAAACTAAATAATCTTCCCCAACAGTTCTGGAAGCGTTTGAACGAAAAGGTGACTGCAAAATAAATGAATCATGGATTAGATCCAGATCTTCGTTTGAGCAAGCAAGAATGCCATTTGGATAAGTTGAACTTATCTTATCAATTATATCGAGAAATTTATTGTTATAAAAATCTAATTCGTAAGCGTATATTATCAGTATCTTGGCTTCATGCTCACAAGAATCGATTGTATTGGAAAAACTATCAAAATCATCTGAGACAATTGAATTATATAACTTTGTCTTAATATCACGTGGGCATTCTGAATTTTCGACAAGTGCTTCAAGCTTCTTGTCTGGTATTTTCTGTAATTCGTGGTGTACTATGGTCCATTTTGGGGAATAATTAAGTTTTCGTTTAATTAGTTTGTTGATAAGTGCATTATCTACAATCGGACGATTATTAATCCCATGAAGGATGACGTTCTTAAACAGTCGAGAGAAGATATCGATTTTCCATATTAGACTTGAGTTCTTAACAAATCTTACCGCTGGCACATCTTCCAATTCTTCAGATATATCTCTTAATAATGTACGTCCTTCTTCATCTATTTTGTTTGATTCCTTGAATACTTTCTTTGCCGCTTTTGTAAGCATACTAAAGAAAGCATATGGAGTATTGGGGTCTGATAGCCATTCTTGCATCATCACAGGATCATCCGTTACCCTTAATGTTTCATCTTTATCTACATCTTCAAGTGAAATTGATTCAAAATGACCGTCAATGCATTCTTCAAGTGCATCGGCTTTATCTGCCTCAGCCAAACCGATGTCAACTATCTCTTTCAATCCGTCTAGGTAATTCTTAAAATCATTGAATTGATTTGAATCATTATCAGGAATTCTTTTAGGCATCTCCGCTGATTTTACTTCATCAACCTGAACTTCTTTAGCAACAGTCGGAGATGCACCTGAAACAGAGCTATCATCTTGCATCCTTTTTTCTTTTTTGTCACTAGACAAGAAGCGCTTAACGTTTCTGATTTTGTCCTCCATCGTAGGCTGTGCATAGACTCTTCTGATCATCTCAGCATTAGCATGACCAGTAAAAACAATCACCTCTTCAGGCGTCATACCTGCCCTAATCTTATTCGTAATGAATGTGTGTCGAGCATCATGATTTGTTATTACTTCATATAATGGTTTCTTCTCTACTATTTTGTTTGTATCAATTTTTACAATAATCCTATCCAGTCCCGCTTTCTTCGCGATTCTTCTGATGGCTTCATTGTATGTATTATTGCCCTTACCATCTGTCTTCTCTTTAAATTCCTTTGGGTCAACAAGCTTATGAGTTTTAATCCTTTCGAGCAACATCCTCACCTTAGGGGATAAAACAACGGCAGCTTGAATATCTTCCTTCTTCGTTGATAAGATAATACATTCGTATCCATCTACTTGTCCAACCTCATATTCTCCAGTAAGTATACTGGCCAAGTCTGAAACCCTTTGTCCACACTCAATTTGAAGTAAGAATATGTCGCGATACTCTTCTTCAACAGGGGTTAGCCCTGAACAAATCTCAATGGCAGTGACTTCATCATCTAATAGAGGGAAATGCCCCTTTTGGCCCTTTCTGCGAGGATCATCTACTTTAATCCAAACCACACGATTAGGAACGACTTCTTCGGAGCATAGCACACTGTTAATCAGACGGGCTATCATGGAACCACAACGGTTCAGCTGGCCCACGCCAAAGTTTCTCTTTTTGCCATCCGTTTTTGTGACGTTCATCTTATCAATCAGATATTCCTTGTACCGATTCAGTCCTTTTTGACTAAAGATTTTCATCGTCTTATCTCTTGCCGGTAAAGTATCAACAAAACGATAAAACTCACTCAAAAGAGATTCATTCTGCCGTTTTGTACTTTCTTTTATTGAGGGCTTCATCTTATGATAATGCTCCAATGCGTCAGCAATAACCTGCTTGATGTCTATTTTCTTTGTCTTGGCCATATCTCGATCGGTTTTTCGATTGAAGGTTCAATGATGTTGTTGATTATTGTTACCGCAAATATAATCAATAAAACCTAAACAGTTACATGTTTGCTTAATTAATTGTTTGCTGACAGTGCCTGAATCACTTGCTTGTGAGGGTGAGATAATCTATACTTCATCGTCTTCGACGTCGCTATACAGGTCGGATTCGATTCGGTTGATTTCATCATCAACTGTGAGCTGAGCATAGACTCTTTTTATCATTTCATCATTGGCGTGACCTGTCATCCGGCACAGTCTTTCAGGACTAACGCCCTTCCTGATCATGTTAGTTATGAACGTGCATCGAGCATCATGGCTGGATACCGTCTTATATAACGGTTTCCTTACTTCTTTTTGAGTTGAATCAATCTTGACAATCTCCCTATCTAATCCTGCTTTCTTGGCTATCCGACGAATCGCCTCATTATATGTATTGTTGCCTTTACCTCTTGTCTTTTCTTCAAACTCTACCGGGTCAACAAGCTTTTGGCTCTTGATTCTTTCTATCAACATTGTCATCCTGGGCGGTAAGGGTATAATCGCCTTGATATT
>JAEEGG010003151.1_pt1 | contig 41451 bp, 23 predicted proteins | sample 9134161 | NCBI WGS metagenome assembly JAEEGG01 (sample SAMN16246543, study PRJNA631951) | gut metagenome | biome: gut microbiome; feature: rumen; material: CR-attached | host: Bos | place: Iran: Karaj | collected 2018-10 | reverse complement strand
CTTCGTTTTATTGAGGCTTAATCTTCATGGTGAGGCCGATGCGTTTCTTGGGTACGTCCACGGTGAGCACCTGCACGTCCACAATGTCGCCAACGCTGACTGCCTCCAGCGGATGCTTAATATAGCGATCCGTGATCTGAGAAATATGTACCAGGCCATCCTGATGAACGCCAATGTCTACAAAGACGCCAAAGTCAATGACGTTTCTCACGGTTCCCTTTAGGATCATGCCAGGCTTTAAGTCCTTCATGTCAAGCACGTCGCTTCGAAGAATGGGCTTTGGCATATCCTCTCTGGGGTCTCTTGCAGGCTTTTCCAGCTCCTTCAAAATATCCGTCAGCGTAATCTCTCCGATGCCAAGCTCACTTGCCAAAGCCGCCTTATCCTTCACGCGCTTTTCGAGTCCCGAGACATTCTGGGCATTTCCAGCACTCTGGGAAGTCCTTGCAGCGTCCACGGTACCTGCCTTACCATTCGCCGCATTTTTCCCGTTATCCTTCTCCTCAGGAGCCGCAATGACAAGGTTCCCCATGGCAGCAGCAAGTGCCTTGCCCATGGAAGTGTTGGTGTTCTTTACCACCAGCTGCTTTCCCTTTCCATTTGCGTTCTGACCACCACGTCCATTCGACTTTGCATCGTTTGCACGCGCTCCCTGGGAATTTCCGCCCTCTGCCTTAGCCGTACGCCCTAGCTTTTTGTCCTCTGCCGCCTTCTTCTGCATGGCTCTGACGTCATCCATGGTCAGACCCAGCTTATCAAGGAGCTTTTCTGCTGCCTCATAGCTTTCAGGATGAACGCTGGTTGCATCCAGGGGATTTTCTCCGTCCAGAATCCTCATGAAGCCTGCGCACTGTTCAAATGCCTTGGGACCGAGCTTCGGAACCTTTAGAAGCTGTCTGCGGTTCGTAAACTTACCATTCTGTTCACGATAATCCACGATATTCTTTGCGATGGTCTTATTGATTCCGGAAATGTACTCTAAAAGCGGAGCAGAGGCCGTGTTAACATCAACGCCGACCTTATTAACGCTGCTCTCTACGACGCCGCCAAGCGCCTCATCGAGCTTTTTCTGGTTCATGTCATGCTGATACTGTCCAACGCCGATGGACTTCGGGTCAATCTTTACCAGCTCCGCCAACGGATCCTGCAATCTTCTCGCAATGGAAGCCGCGCTACGCTGTCCCACGTCAAACTGCGGGAACTCCTCCGTTGCCAGCTTGCTGGCGGAGTATACGGATGCGCCTGCCTCATTCACGATCACGTACTGAACGGGGCGATCCAGTTCCTTTAGGAGCTCGACAATCACCTGCTCAGATTCACGGGATGCCGTTCCGTTACCTACGGAAATCAGATCCACGTTATATTTCTTAATCAGCTTCTTCAGCTCGGATTTCGCCTCATCCACCTTGTTTTGCGGTGCAGTGGGATAAATGACCTTCGTATCCAAAACCTTGCCCGTAGCATCAACGATGGCAAGCTTACAGCCCGTTCGGAACGCGGGATCCCAGCCAAGGACGACCTTTCCCGCAATGGGAGGCTGCATGAGGAGTTGCTCCAGATTCTTTCCAAAGACATCGATGGCACCATCCTCCGCCTTTTCAGTCAGGTCGCTTCGAATTTCGCGTTCGATCGCAGGCGCGATCAGACGCTCATAGCTGTCCTGACAAACCTCCTTTAAGGCAGGCGTCGTAAACGCATTTTCGGAGGTGATGATCTTCTTCTCAAGATACCGAAGAATGCGTTCCGTGGGAGCTTCAATCTTTACCGTCAAAATCTTCTCCGCCTCACCACGGTTTAGTGCAAGCACGCGATGTCCTGCAAGCTTCTTCACGGGCTCGCTGAAATTATAATACATTTCATAAACGCTCTCTTGCTTCTCATCCTTGGCGACGCTGGTGACAATGCCTTCCTCATAGGTTGCGTTACGAATGTACAGGCGATGCTCCGCGTCATCGGAAATGGACTCGGCAATAATGTCCTTCGCGCCCTGCAGGGCCTCAGCGACATTCTTTACCTGCTTCTCCTCCGGCACGTCCGTACCAGTCACGTACTTCTCTGCTTCCTTCTCCAGCGGCTCCGTTGCATTTTGGGCAAGCAGATACTCTGCCAATCCGTCAAGTCCCTTCTCCTTCGCGACGCTGGCCCTGGTCTTTCTCTTCGGACGATAAGGACGATACAAGTCCTCAACCGTAACCATGGTCTCTGCGGCCTTAATCTTCGCCTCCAGCTCAGGCGTCAGCTTTCCCTGCTCGCTGATGCTGCTCAGGACCTGCTCCTTCTTCTCCTCCAAATTTCTCAAATAAACCAGTCTTTCATGAAGATTACGCAGCTGCTCATCATTTAACGAACCCGTCACCTCTTTACGATAACGGGAAATAAAGGGAATCGTGTTTCCCTCGTCAATCAGCTTTACGGCAGCTTCCACCTGCCACTTTTGTACCTTCAATTCTTCCGTGATTTTTGCAATTACGTCCATCCGTCTTAACCTCTCTGCAAATGTACTGACCTTATCGTTTTTCGCTTTTTGTGGCTATCATGCACACGAATCTATTATATCAAACCATATGTCAAAAATCAATTTTATAATTATTTCATTTTCTTATATTTGCTTTCCGCAGGAAATCGTGTTAGAGTAGAAGAGAATAGGGAGATAACGCTTATGAATTTAAATCAAAATGAAATGAATACGTATAGCATCCGTTCCTTTGCGCTTGCCTCCATAATTTGTGGCGTACTTGCGCTAATGACATTTTTCACGGGCTTCTTTTCTTTGATCACGGGAGGCTTGGGAATTATGTTTGCAGTTCTTTCCCGTCGGGAGGACAGACCCTTTCCCTCCCTAAGCTGGTGGGGCGTCGTATTTTCCTGTATCGGCATCTTTATGGGAGCACTCGTCCTGATTTATGCCATCATGACCATACTGATCCCCTTGATGACTGATCCCAATTATTATCAGGAAATGAATACCATGTATCAGAACCTTTATGGCATCAATCTGGATGACATTTTCCGCGCACAATAAACCTGGATGGAGAGAAACCCGTGAAAACATCTGCTAAATGCACAATCTTAAAAAATTCAGCAAAGACCATCATGGCTGGAAAGTATTACTTTACCATCATGACGCTCCTTTTTTCCGGCATGATCACCCTGCTGTTTAACCGTTTTACCTATAACTTAAACCGCCATGTCTGTCTGACGCTCATTGACCTGCTCAACATGTCGGAGAACAGTCTCATGATCATGCTTCTCTCCTATATGTTGCCGCTTTTCATGTCCATCGTTCTTGGCGTACTGCAAATTGGCATGTGCCTGTTTTTCCTGAATATCGTAACAGGTCATTCCTTTTATACCTTTGACCTGTTGTACGGCTACCTGCATGAGTTTGGTAAGTCCTTCCGCTTATCCAGTGTACTTACGTTGCTTAACTTTGTTTGTTTTCTGCCCTCCGACGTCTTTCTTGACATCCGTGAAAGCGGCCTGCGCATGACTAACGAGCTCTTTCTGATCCTGGGCGTCCTACAGCTTGTACTGTTTCTCATTTACCTTCCCGTGTCCCTTGCGTTGTCTCAGGCCTTCTATGTTTATTTGGATTATCCCGACCTTTCGGTTTCGGAGATTCTGAAGATGAGCGTCAAAATTATGAATGGTAAAAAGAGAGATCTGTTTTACGTTCGCCTAAGCTTCCTTCCTTTGTTTCTCTTGGTGCTGATCACCTTTGGCCTTGGGCTGTTTTGGTTTCTGCCCTATTACCAAGTCACCATGGCACTATATTATCTGGATCTGATGAAGCCCAAGGACTTATCCTAAAAACGACCATAGCAAAAAAGCGCGCCAGCAACTCGCCTGACGCGCCTTTTTTATCTTTCCCCTAATTTGCTTGTTTCTATATCATCACTCTTTATTCATCCTGTGACTGAGACTTCGGCTGTCCCATGCTCAGCCACTTCAAATATCCGTTCATGAAGGGATCCAACGCACCGTCCAATACGGCATCCACATTTCCCGTCTCCACGTCCGTTCGAAGATCCTTCACCAGCTTATAGGGCTGGAGCACATACGATCGAATTTGATTTCCAAATCCTATCTCCTTCACCTCTCCGCGGATGTCCGAAAGCTTTTCTACGTTTGCCTCCTGCTTTAGCAAAAACAGCTTCGCCTTCAGCATTTGCATGGCCTTGTCCTTGTTTTGGAACTGGCTACGCTCATTCTGACAGGTTACGACCGTTCCCGTGGGGATATGCGTGATACGGATTGCAGAGGAGGTCTTATTGATGTGCTGACCACCTGCGCCGCTGCTTCGATAGGTATCAATTCGCAGATCCTTCTCGTCGATTTCGACGTCGAGATCCTCTTCAATCTCTGGCATGACATCGAGAGACACAAAGGATGTCTGCCGCTTTCCCTGCGCATTAAACGGGGAAATACGAACCAGTCTGTGTACGCCCTTTTCGGACTTCAAATAGCCATAGGCATTGATGCCATTGACCTGAAAGGTAACGGACTTGATGCCCGCCTCATCGCCATCCAGGAAATCCAGTACTTCTACGGTAAAGCCCTTACGCTCCGCCCAGCGCGTGTACATGCGGTAAAGCATGCTACACCAGTCACAGCTCTCCGTTCCGCCGGCGCCTGCATTTAATTTCAAGATCGCATTGTTCTTGTCATATTCTCCTGAAAGAAGCGTGCTGATGCGAAGCTCCTCATACTCGGAGATAAACTCGTCCAGCTCTGCCCGGATTTCGGGGATCATGGACTCGTCATCCTCCTCATAGCCCATTTCGATCAGCGTGAGAATGTCGTCATACTGCGTGGAAAGCTTATGACATTCCTCCACGACATCCTTTAAGTTCTTCAGCTCCTTCATCTTCAAATTGGAACGATCCGGATCGTCCCAAAAGCCCGGAGCCTCCATATCCATCTGAAGCTCTTCGATTCTCTTCTCCTTACTGTCCAAGTCCAGCGAAGCCTTCACCTCCGCCAAGGGCTTTTCGTAGGTCAGAATCTCCGATTTCATTTGATCCAATTCTACCAGTGCCACTATCGTTGTACCTACCTTTTCCTGTTTCCAATGTCTTTAGCTTTGGGCTTATACAGGCCGCCTGCTTTCTCGCCCTGCTTATAAACAACGCAGGCTCTTCGTTTTCACATCCAGCCTGCGTTGTATCTCATCTTTTATCTGTCTGCGTCAATCGGATTCTTTCTGCATTCAGGCCTTGCGTCCGCAGCACTGCTTATATTTCTTGCCGGATCCACAAGGGCAGGGATCGTTCGGATATACCTTAGCTGCCTGACGCATCTTCGGTGCCTTCGTTACGGATTCATCCTTATTGGTTCCCGTTACCTTCGCCACCTGCTCGCGCTCCACCTTCTGCTCTACCTTAGCATGGAACAGAATTCTTACGGTCTCCTCGCGGATGTTCTGTGTCATCTCATCGAACATCTCATAGCCAGCCATCTTGTACTCTACAAGAGGATCCTTTTGACCAAGCGCCTGCAGGCCGATGCCCTGACGCATCTGCTCCATGTCATCAATGTGATCCATCCACTTTCTGTCAATCACCTTCAGAAGGATCACGCGCTCCAACTCACGAATGGCCTCGGGCTCAGGGAACTCTGCCTCCTTGCTCTCATAAAGCTTCACGGCCTCTTCCTTCAGCTGCTGCTTAAGGTCATTCTTTTTGCGCTTCTTAAGTCTTTCAAGGCTCACGGGCTCAAGGGGAATGGTCGGAAGCAAGAGCGAATTCAGCTCCGTGTAATTCCAATCCTCCGCACCCATGTCATCGTTGATGCAGATGTCCACGGAATTCTCAACAATGTCCGTGATCATCTTATAAATTACGCCGCGCATGCTCTCGCCGTCCAATACCCTGCGACGCTCGTCATAAATGATCTGTCTCTGCTCACTCATGACGCGGTCATATTCCAACAGATTCTTTCTGACGCCAAAGTTATTGCTCTCAATTCTCTTTTGCGCTGACTCAATGGAAGCCGTGAGCGACTTATGCGCAATCTCCTGACCCTCGGGAACGCCAAGTGCATTAAAGATCTTGATCAGACGCTCAGAACCAAACAATCTCATCAAATCATCTTCCAAGGAGATGTAAAATTTCGACTCACCGGGATCTCCCTGACGACCGGAACGACCGCGCAGCTGATTATCAATACGGCGGGATTCATGACGCTCCGTACCAATGATCTTAAGACCACCTGCTGCCTTAGCCTCCTCGTCCAGCTTAATATCCGTACCACGACCAGCCATGTTGGTTGCGATGGTTACCGCACCATGAAGACCTGCATCTGCAACGATTTCAGCCTCCATCTCATGGAACTTTGCGTTCAAAACCTTATGCGGAATGCCACGCTTGGAAAGACGACGGCTCAGCTCCTCACTGGCATCAATGTTAATCGTGCCGACCAGAACGGGCTGTCCCTTTGCATGTGCCTCTTCCACGGCATCACAGATGGCATGAAGCTTCTCAGCCTTGGTCTTATATACGGCATCCTGCAGGTCCTGACGAATGACGGGCTTGTTGGTCGGAATCTCAATTACGTCCATGCCATAAATGTCACGGAACTCGTTCTCCTCAGTCAATGCCGTACCAGTCATACCGCACTTCTTCTCAAATAAGTTAAAGAAATTCTGGAAGGTAATGGTTGCAAGCGTCTTGGACTCGCGCTTTACCTTTACCTTTTCCTTTGCCTCAATTGCCTGATGCAAACCGTCGGAATAACGTCTTCCAGGCATAATACGACCCGTAAATTCATCGACAATCAATACCTGATCATCCTTTACCACGTAATCCTGATCACGGAACATCAGGTTGTGCGCGCGCAGTGCAAGGATAATGTTATGCTGAATTTCAAGATTCTCAGGATCCGCAAAGTTCTCAATGTGGAAGAACCGCTCCACCTTTTTCACGCCGTCAGCGGTCAAATTAATGACCTTGTCCTTCTCGTTTACGATGAAGTCTCCCGTCTCCTGCTGCTCAATTCCCATGATGGCATCCAGCTTTGAGAGATCCTTCATGTCCGCGCCACGCTTCATCTGGCGTGCAAGAATGTCACACATTTCATAAAGGGAAGTCGACTTGCCGCTCTCACCGGAAATAATGAGAGGGGTTCTCGCTTCATCAATGAGTACGGAGTCCACCTCGTCAATGATGGCGTAATGTAGTCCGCGGAGCACCAGCTGCTCCTTATAAATGACCATATTATCCCTTAAGTAATCGAAGCCAAGCTCATTGTTGGTCACATAGGTAATGTCGCAGTTATACGCCTTCTGGCGCTCCTCCTGCGTCATGGAATTCAGAACGACGCCAACCTTCAATCCAAGGAATTCATGTACCTGTCCCATCCATTCTGCGTCACGCTTTGCCAAATAGTCATTGACCGTAACGATATGGACGCCCTTGCCCTCCAAGGCATTCAAATATGCAGGGGCCGTGGAAACAAGCGTCTTACCTTCACCAGTCTTCATCTCGGCGATACGACCTTGATGCAGGATCACGCCGCCGATGAGTTGCACGCGATAATGCTCAATGCCAAGAACACGTCTTGCCGCCTCTCGCACCGTTGCAAATGCCTCCGGGAGAATGTCATCCAGCGTCTCGCCGTCCGCAAGTCTCTTTTTGAATTCCTGCGTCTTCTCGCGAAGCCTTTCATCAGACAGCCCCATCATTTCAGGACGAAGCGCCTCAATCTTGTCAACAATGGGATAAACTCTCTTTAATTCCCTTTCGCTGTGCGTTCCAAAAATCTTTTCAACGATCTTCATTTCTTTTCCTTATCTGCTTCGCGGCCATAAGCCACGTTATTTTATCCACAACATAAACGATATTTTAACAGATTTTCCGATTCGTTTCAATAAAAATCATGTTAAATAAATATGAACAATTATTTTTTAAATAGCGTATTCAATAGGCCACGCTTTAAGATCTGTCCGCCGGCGCTGATGAGCTGCGTCTCAATCTTCGCTTTTCTGCGCTCTGCGGCAGCATCCTTCTTTTTCTTCTTTGCTTCCTCTTCGCGCTCCTTCTTCTTTTTCGCTGCCTCTTCCTCTTTTTCCTTCTTCTTGCGGGCAGCCTCCTCTTCCTTCTCGCGCTTCTTTCTCGCTTCTTCCTCTTCCTTCGCCTTCTGCTTCTCCCACTCCTCGCGTTCCTTTTGAAGCTGTGCGCGCTCTGCCTCGAGCTTTGCTTCCTCCTCGGCCTTTTCCTTTTCCTTCGCAAGCATCTCATAAGCAGAATCATTGTCCACCATCTGGTCATACTTGCTCATGCCGTCAGCGCGCATCATAGTGCGTCTTACGCTGTCGTCGCAAGGTGCCATTAAGCTTTGCGGGCAAATGATCTTCGTGTACTGAACGATGGTAGGAATGCCCTTTTCATCCAGGAAGGAGGTCAGCGCTTCGCCAACGCCAAGCTCCATGATGACGTCCTCCGTCTTGAATGCGGGATTGGCGCGGAAGGAGGTTGCCGCCGCGCGGACTGCCTTCTGCTCTGCGGGAGTATACGCACGAAGCGCATGCTGTACCCTGTTGGAGAGCTGTGCCAGTACGGAATCAGGAATGTCGCTGGGGCTCTGGGTTACAAAATAAATGCCAACGCCCTTCGAGCGAATCAGCTTCACGAGCTGCTCAATCTTCTGTACCAAAACCTTTGGCGCGTCCGTAAATAGCATGTGCGCCTCGTCAAAGAAAAATACGAGCTTGGGCTTCTCCGCGTCTCCAGCTTCCGGAAGGCGTTCAAACAACTCCGCCATCAGCCAAAGCATAAAGCTTGCATAGAGCTTGGGATTATGTACCAGCTTCACGCAGTCCAGCATGTTGATCATGCCCTTGCCATACATGTCGGTCCTGATCCAGTCAAAAATGTCCAGGTCCGGTTCACCAAAGAACAGGTCTCCCCCTTGTGTCTCAAGCGGCAAAATGGCACGAATAATGCCGCCGATGGACTGCGCGGAAATATTGCCGTAGGCAGTCAAAAACTCCTCGCGATGCTCACTCAAATAATTTAAGAGTGCCTTCAAATCCTTCAGGTCAATCAAAAGCAGACCCTTGTCGTCCGCGATCTTAAAGGCAATGTTTAATACGCCCTCCTGCGCCTCGGAAAGACCTAAAAGACGGCTTAAAAGGTCTGGACCCATGTCAGAAATCGTCACGCGAATCGGATGACCATTTTCACCATAGGCGTCCCAGAAGGTCGTAGAATATGGCTTATACTGGAACTGCCCGCGAATGCCAAACTTATCAATTCGCTTTTCCATGCCCTCATTCTGAGCGCCCGCAGCTGCCATGCCGGAAACGTCGCCCTTGACGTCACAAAGAAATACGGGAACGCCCGCATCCGCAAAGGATTCCGCCATCACCTTCATCGTGATCGTCTTACCCGTTCCGCTCGCGCCTGCAATCAGGCCATGTCTGTTGCACATGTTCAGCGGCAGATAAACGCGCTCACCGTTTGCAAGTCCCATATAAATCTTTCCATCTGAAAACATAATCAAAGCCCTCCAATCTTCCAAATCGAAGAAAAAACCACTAACTTATATTGTAACAGAAAAATGCGATTCTGTCATCTTTTTTGTGCTCTTTCTCCGTGCTTTTGCGCATAGAAAATGCCCCGCATACGCGAGGCATTTTGAAACCACTATGGGAATTAATACTGCTTTGCTTCCTCTTCGCCGCGAAGAACGCGAAGACCGCCCTGTGCCAGAGCCAGAAGCTCGTCCTCACCGGGATATACGGTGAAGGGTGCGATAAATCCACATCTCTTTTCGATGGACTCGCAAACATCCTTGCCATATGCAATGCCGCCGGTCAGGATGATCTGATCTACCTTACCCTCGAGTACGCAGGCCATGGAACCGATGTTCTTAGACACCTGATACAGGAAGGCTTCCTTAGCGGCCTTTGCTGCCTCATCGCCCTCGTTTGCACGCTTGGTAACCTCGCGCATGTCGTTGGTTCCAAGATAAGCGTTAAAGCCACCCTTACCTACGATCTTGGAATATACTTCCTTCTCAGTATACTTACCGGAGAAGCACATCTTAATCAAAGCGCCGCTGGGAACTGCGCCTGCTCTCTCGGGAGAGAACGCACCGTCGCCATCGAGAGCGTTAAATACGTCAACAACCTTGCCGTTTAAGTGTGCGCCAACGGATACGCCGCCGCCCATGTGAACCACGATCAGGCGAAGGCTCTCATAAGGCTTGCCGATCTCCTTGGCATACCTCTTTGCAACTGCCTTCTGATTCAGCGCATGGAACACGCTGGTACGAGGAAGCTCAGGAACGCCGGAGAAACGTGCAACGGGAGCAAGCTCATCAACTACGACGGGGTCTACGATGAAGGAAGGAATTCCAAGGGAATCACCAATCTCTCTTGCCAGGATACCGCCAAGGTTGGATGCGTGCTGCCCCTGCTTACCAATCACAAGATCATGAAGCAGATCATCCGTTACGGCATAGGTACCACCGGGGATGGGCTTTAACATGCCGCCGCGGCCTACTACCATGTTAAGGCTCTTCATGTCAAAATTCTTGCTTGCCAGAAGATCGGTAATGATCTTCTTTCTGAAATCCTTCTGATCTACGATCGTAGCAAACTGAGAAATCTCCTCCGTGGTATGACGAAGCGTCTCTTCAAATAACAGGGTCTCGTCCTCAAACACGCCGATCTTCGTGGACGTGGAACCCGGGTTGATAATCAAACTCTTGATACCCATGTTTATATTTCCTCCTAACTATTTTGTTAACTGAATGGCTACGCGCCTTCCGATGAGATCCTCTGGGAACGGCTCGGACTGCACTAAGCTCATCGACCGTCCTCATAGATTGGTTGATTTCTGCGGAACTCGGAGCTTCGCTCCTCAAACAGTCCTCGAAATCAACCATTCGGCCAATCGATTTGCTAAGTGCTGCCGGCTAATTGTTCCCAGAGGATCCCATTCGGCAGGCGCTTATCACCGACTGTCCATCATAAATATTGAGTTATCCTTTACTCATCGAATGTTGAAAACAAATAACATTATTGCAATCTATCATGATTTACTTATTTAATTCGTGTGCTACAACTGCTGCAAGTGCGATGGAGTTTACCTTAGTTTCGAAGGTGTCGGAACGGCTGGTCAGGATAACAGGAACCTTGGTACCGGTTAAGATGCATCCGTTCTTTACGCCAGGTACGGTGTGAACCAGTGCCTTATAAACAAGGTTGCCGGCATGAATGTCAGGGAAGAGCAAAATGTCTGCGTCGCCCTGAATCTTACGGCCAGTCGCGCCCTTATGCTTTGCAGCCTCAGGATCGATGGCAAGGTCGAGGGACAGAGGTCCGTCAACGATGCAATCCTTGATTTCGCCGTTTTCGCACATCTCGGTGAGCTGCTGTGCTTCAACGGTTGCCGGCATCTTGGGATTCACTACCTCAACTGCTGCCAAAGGAGCTACCTTAGGATTCTCAATGCCACATGCCTTACATACGGGAACGGTATTCTTAATGATGTTTGCCTTGTCCTCAAGCGTGGGGTAGGTCATAAATGCCACGTCAGTCAGGAACAGCAGCTTATCCAGCGTAGGAATGTCAAACACTGCAACGTGAGAAAGAGGTCCACCGGTACGAAGGCCTACTTCCTTATCCAGAACGCTCTTTAAGAAATTCTTGGTATCGATCAGGCCCTTCATGTACATGTCAACCTTACCGTCATGTGCAAGCTTTACGGCCGTCAGGGAAGCCTGAATCATGTCCGGCTCGTTGATAATTTCGAAATCATCAATCTTTACGTGAATTTCAGCTGCGATCTCCTTGATCTTTGCTTCATCGCCTACCAATACTGCATCAGCAATGCCGCGATCCTTTGCCGCGCGGACTGCCTCAAGAACGGCGCTGTCCTGTGCCACGGAGATGGCAACCTTCTTCATGCCGCACTCTTTTACCTTTGCCACAAGTTCGTCAAAACCCTTTTTCATTTCTCTCGTTCCTTTCCCGTGCACGATCACTTTTCTTTTTGTTAGACCATGCATCCTTACTTTATTCTTTTACCGCAAATATCTGCGGCACGCTATTAGGAATCATATCATTCCCTGTCGTAAAAGTCAACCTTCCCGCAGAAAACAGTCCCTGGCTCAATACCCATATTTTCTTAAGGAATCCTTGATATTCTCGCTAATTCTTTTCCAACCCTCAGGCAACCACTTTGCAAAGCGTTCAAAAACATCCTCTGAGGTAGCTTCTTTTATGATCTCTATGATTTTGTCATTGTCCGTTTCAAGATATTGATACTTTGCCGCCGTCGCGCTAAGTCTTTGAAGGATATCATCCCCGTACTCCTCCATCAAAAAAGAGACAAACCGAAACCCATATTGATATTCCGGTTGAGCAGCATTTCTGTCCGCAACATTATATTCCCGAAATGCTGCCTCCGGATCCTGAATGATCACGGAATCATCAAATCGGGATTCTACAGTCTCCAAGCTCATATACTGCAGACAACTCCAACACGGGGTTTCGCTCAGAATTGACCCGTGATACTGTGCATAACATCCGATGCCTTCCTCCAGAACCTGTCCTAAATGAGGGCTCTGGCGAAGCCGAAGCACGTGAGCCAGCTCATGAAAAATCACCTCTCTCGTGCTATATTCCGGATCAAAATCCCAGTCAAACAACATGATCTCATTGGTATCAGACCATTCAACCGCACCATCGCCCTGATCCCTTGCAATCATGATCTGAACCTTGTCCTCGGAGGCCTGAATCCCTTGAAAAGCATCTCCCAGAAATACTTCCCGCCAATGATGATTTTTCACGTAATCTGTCACAGAAAAGCTTAAACCCAGAATCTGTTCATCAATGCGCATGATCTCTTCCACTTGATTCTTCAGATCCCCTGGAAGGGTTGTTCCTTTCTCCAAGTACAACACGTACCGCTCTCCCTCCAGATATCCGTAATCCTCCATCAGCACCTGATCCCCTGCATTCCCGCTAAATCGTGCCGATACTTCCGTCACGGCGCTTACCGTGTTTGATTCCTCACTGGTTGCCAAAGGTTCCTTTTGCGTCTTGTTGTCACTGCATGCGGAAAGCATTAGAATGCTCAAGGCCATCACGGCACTCAGTCGAATTTTTCCCCAAAAGTGATTGCTTTGTTGATACATTTTTATAGCCCCTCTCCTATCTTCCGAACGTGTTTGCTTCATCAAGATATGAGACGATTTCATCCAAACGATCCACGCAGGCATCCAGGTACTTCCTGTCTTCCTTGCTTGGCCTTGTCTGATCGGGCACCATGACCACCTTCAATCCTGCGCGGTATGCAGAGAGCACGCCATTCGGTGCGTCTTCCACTGCCATGCACTCCTTGGGGTCAAGCCCTAACTGTTCGCAGGCATAGAGATAAATGTCAGGCGAGGGCTTTCCCTCCTTCACCTGTGTCGCACTGATGAGCTTACTAAAATACGGACGGATTCCCGTGAGATTTAAATACTTCTCCGTTCTCTCCAAGGGTGATGCCGTAGCAACGGCGGCCGGAATGCCCCGCCGCCGCAACTCTTCTAATATTTCCACCGCTCCCGGCTTTAATTGGATGCCCTCTTTTTCAAGACATTCCTCCATCATTTCCGTTCTGCGAGCCCGAATGGCATAGTAATCTAAGTCTTCCCCAAACCATTCCTTTAATCTTGCCGGTGCAAAGGGACGCCCTAAGCTCCTCATGGAAAGTACCTGCTCATCCGTCAAATGATAACCAAATTCCGCCATGGCAATGGGCCAAAACCTTCGGTAATACTTTTCCGTGTCTACCAGTGTCCCGTCCATGTCAAATAAAACTGCTTTTATCATTTCACTCTTCTCCTGCCTTTACTAAAAGAGAAAGCCTTCCATCCTATAAGCGCTTTTCAATCTCTTCGATCAAAATCTTCAGGGCTTTGATTCGCGCATATTTCTTGTCATTGGATTCGAGGACATACCAAGGCGCCGTCGTGGTATTGGTCTTCTGGAGCATCTCATTGATGGCTTCCTCATAAAGATCCCACTTCTCACGATTTCTCCAGTCCTCATCCGTGATCTTCCACTGCTTTTCAGGCGTGTTCTGTCGATCCGTAAAGCGCTCTAGCTGCGTGTCCTTGTCGATCTGTACCCAGAACTTAATGACGATGGCGCCCCAATCCGTGAGTTCCTTCTCGAATTCATTGATTTCATTATAAGCTCTCTGCCAATCATTCTCCGAGCAGAATCCCTCCAGACGCTCTACCATGACACGGCCATACCAGGTACGGTCAAAGATCGCAACATGTCCTGAACGAGGAAGTCTCGTCCAGAATCTCCAGAGATAATGTCTTGCCTTCTCATGAGGCTCAGGGCTCGCAATGGGATGTACCTCAAAGCCTCTGGGATCCAGGGCGCCCGTAATTCGTTTAATGTTACCGCCCTTTCCCGCTGCATCCCAGCCCTCGTAGGCGATGATCACGGGAATACGCTTGCGGTAGAGCTCGTTATGCAGCTTCGAAAGCTTCTTCTGAAGCTGATCCAGCTCCTTTTTGTAATCCTCCTCCGCAACCTTCTTGTTTAGGGAAATCTCCGAAAGTTTTTTCGTCTTGCGAAGCGGGAAAACGTTCTGCAGAATCGGCACGGCCTGCGCGCCGCGGGACAATGCCATGTCAATGCCATTGACCATGATGTCCAGAACCTGAACCTCAGCCCACTTTTTATTCTTTGCATCGATAATGTACCAGGGAGCCTGCGACTGATTCGTCTCGCGCAGATACTCGTCAAAAGCATTCATGCACTTCTCATAGTGCTTATTCTGCCAAAGATCCCAGTCGCTCACGCGCCACTTCGTGTTCTTGTCATCCAAAAGGCCGTCAATGCGCTTCTTCTGCTCCTTCTCATCAATGTGGAAGAAAAACTTTAGAACAAGATACCCATTGTCCGTGAGCTGACGCTCAAACTGGCGGATGCTGACCATGCGCTTTTGGTAGGTTTCTGCATCCAGCTCGCCGCGAAGATACTCACTTGTCACTTCATCCATCCAGCTGCCGTCGAGGAACTCAAACTTTCCAGCCTCGGGAATCTTTACAAAGTGCCGGTACAAGAAAGGCTTTCTCTGCTCATCTTCACTTTTGGCATGCATCGTTGCCACCTTGAAAAATCTTGGGTCAATGTTGCGAATAATTTTTCCAAGAATGCTTCCCTTGCCTGCTGCACCCCAGCCTTCAAAAACAACCAGTACGGGGAGCTTATGATCCCTGATCTCCGTTTGCTTTGCAAACAGCTTTGCACGAAGCTCTTCCACTCTCTTTTCGACTTCCTCATCCGTCGGTCGTTCCGATTTCTTAAAATCCTTTAACATCCGCGTAACCTCCTTTTTCAAAAAATACCCCAAATGCATCTGCTTTTATTCTAACATATCCACAGGAAAATCGCAACCAACGGCTCCCCTGCCAAAGCCTCGACTATTTTCAAAAATCCCCTTCCTCTTCAATCAATTCCTCCAATGTCTGATACAATCGATCAGGCTCCACCGGCTTCGACAAATGCGCGTTCATGCCTGCCTGAAGCGACCGTTGTACGTCCTCGTCGAAGGCATTCGCCGTCATCGCAATGATGGGGATGCGTTTTGCATCCGGCCTTTCCAGCGAACGAATGGCAGCCGCAGCTTCGAGCCCATCCATCTCCGGCATGCGAATGTCCATCAGAATGGCATCATAATAACCAGCCTCGCTCTTTTCAAACATCTCCAGCGCTACCCTGCCATTCTCCGCATGCTCTATCTCTGCTTCACGCATCATAAGAATCTGTTCCATGATTTCCGCATTGATCTGTACGTCCTCTGCCAGCAGAATGCGCTTCCCCTTCAGCGTGGCCCGCTTTTTTTCTTTGGAATCCGTTGGCTCAGCGACAGGCTCCGGACACTCGCTGTTTAGCAGTGTTACGATCACCGTGACCGTCGTTCCAACCCCCTTCTCAGATTCAACGGAGATCGTTCCATTCATTTGTTCTACAATGCTCTTGGTGATGGCCATTCCAAGTCCCGTGCTGCCGTATTTATGCTTTCTGCTTGCATCCTCCTGGGAAAAGGCTTCAAAAATCTTCGGCAGAAAATCCTTATCCATGCCAATTCCCGTATCTTTTACGCAGAATTTCAGCGTGGAATGATCCTCGTACGCGGCCAGCCGCTCCACCGTCAGCAGGATTTCTCCGGGTGCATCCGTAAACTTAATGCTATTTGAAAGAACGTTGATCAGCACCTGCTTTAGCTTCATGGCATCGCCGACATAGGAGTCACTCAAATCACCCTTGATCTGGCATTCATAACGTAATCCTTTTTCCGTACACTGTGAGGTCAGCATCCCGTTTATCTGATCAAGCATGCCTCGGAAAGAAAATTCTTCCCTTCGCATGTCGAGACGCCCTGACTCAATGCGGGTCATGTCAAGAATGTCGTTGATCAGCTCAAGCAGATGGCCCGCGCTGTCTCCGATTTTCTCAAGGTATTCCCTGGCTTCCCCTGGAAGTGCCTCGCTTTGAAGTGCCAGGTTGTCAAAACCGATAATTGCGTTCATGGGCGTTCGCATTTCGTGACTCATGTTGGAAAGGAAGGCCGTCTTTGCACGATTGGCCTGCTGCGCCGCATCCAATGCGTCTGCCAGAGACCTCTGGCTTTTTTCCAGCTCGTTGTTTGCTTCCTCCAGCTCCTTTCGCGCCTTCTCCTGATTTGCGATCTCCCTCTTGGACCGCTTTCTGTCATGCACCAGAAACAGAATGAGAACCACTGCCACACAAAGGATAATACTTCCGAAGAATGCCATGTTGTTTCTGATCATGTCCAGGAGGGTATATTCATAGAGCCGATCCGCGTAACGAAATGCAAGATTTTGTGCATAATCGGTTCCAAGAACGTTGATCCCCCGATTGATGAGCATCAATAGCCCTGCGTTTCCGATCTGAACGCCAAAGCTACGGTCATCATCATATGTGGTCTGGATTAAAGAAAGCTCCCTGTAACGGCTGTTTCTCAAAATGTCATTCACCCGAAGACCGTTTAAGGTGGTACACCCAACCTTCCCGTCGTTTACTGCCTTCAAGCACTTTTCAATGGAAGGAAAAAAAGTGATCTCCGCGGAAGGATAATGCGCTTTGACAAAATAATACTGCATGCGGTTGTTTTCATTTACCGCAAAGCTCGAAACGGTCTTCTCAGAATAGTCGCCCTTATAGACAAGCTCCGTGGCGGATGAGGTAACGGGCGTCGACTGAAAGATACCGCTCTCCTCAGAATAATACATGCCTCCGCCCACGGGAAAGGCAACGTCGATTTCTTCCGACGTCAACGCTGCAATCATGTCATCATAGCTGTCATAGCCGACATAGGAGATCGTCAATTTGTCAACATAAAGTGCCTCCAGCATCCTTGCCACCACGTCCTTGACAATTCCCGTCGCTTCGCCATTCTTCGCCGTATCACTGTACGGAAGATAATGATTCAAATATCCAATCCTCAGCTTGTCGTGTTCTGCCAGCCACTCCTTCTCGGCATCCGAGAATGCCTGACTGGAAATACTGGCGGAATAGTACTTGCCCTGCAAAAAAGAAACATAGTTTGGTTCACTGATGCTAAGCTGTGCCTGCGCTGCATTTAGCTTTGCCAAGAGGTCCTGCCTTGTCTTACTGACGCAGAGATAATAGTCTGATCTCCCGAAGGAATAAAGAAGCTCTGCCTTTTCCCGCCCATATGCGCCATCTCCCTCTGCCGCAAGGACGTCGACGGACCGACTGTCAAATGCCTCAAAGAGCGGCTCATAATCCCGAAAGCGAATCACCTCTGCCGTTACGCCCTGTTCCCTCAGATAATGGTCCAGCATGTCGGCCATGGCACTGTCAAGAACCCCGATCCGTTTTCCCGACAAGCTTTCAGGGTGAATCGTGATGGTATCATCGTCATTGTGCTTCACAAGATTATAGGTTTCATTTCCCATCGGAGCATTGGGATACCCAAGCAACGCTTCCCGATCCTCTCTCCATGCCAATCCTGCCAGCAGGTCAATCTTCCCATCCAAAAGCATCTGATAAAGATCCCCAAATTCCCCATAGACATAGCTATAATGCCAGCCCGTATATTCCGAAATCTTCTGATAGTATTCATAGGCATAACCCGTTTTTACCGCGCCCTCGCGCGCGCCCTCCTGAAACACCTCGTTCTCATAGTAGCCGACGCGCACCAATTCGTCTTCGCCGGCTACGGCGGATACCGTGGTCGACAAAACCGCTGCCAAACATGCGGCGAGTAAAACGAAGGCGCCTATCCATTTTATCCGTACGTGCCACCAGGTTTTCATCCTTATCCTCCCTCGTCTTCCATGCCATTTTGGGATGCTCTGCCAGAAAAATACCATGATAAAATAAATTCAATTCCTATTGATTCTTATGTTACCATAACTTTGACCATCACGCAATCCATGCCGTTTCCGCAGCTGCCCCTCGCCCCTCCTTGCCATCCTCCTTAAAATTTGTTATAATAATTATTGAAAAGAAAGCGATCCGCAAATGAATTTGCGGCGACTAGCATGGTCCATGTGAGGTGTTTCATGTCTGATTTTATGCAAAAGGCAATTAAGACAACCTTTCTTCAGCTGTTGGAGCAAAAGCCCTTAAGCCAGATCACGGTGAAAATGATCGTCGAGGAATGCGGCATCAACCGCAATTCCTTTTATTATCATTATCAGGATCTCCCCGCCCTCATTGAGGAAATCTTTCAGGAACAGGCGGATGCCATCATCGAAAGCCATCCCACCATTGAATCCATCGAGGATGCCTTAAAGATCGCTGCGGATTTTGCATCCAAACAGCGCCGCGCCATTCTTCATGTCTACAATTCCGTCAACCGTGATATTTTTGAAAAGTATCTCTGGCGCGTATGCGATCACGTCGTGACGAAATATGGGGAAGCCCTTGCCGTCGGCAAAAGGATTTCCGATGAAGACCGCGATTTGATTGGACGCTTTTATAAATGCGAATGCTTTGGACTGATGACACTATGGCTAAACGAAAACATGAACCGCAACCTGACAAAGGACATTGAACGCTTCTGCCAGCTTCACCGCGGCATGGTGGAGGAAATGTTCCATCGTTGCAGCGAAGGCTAAGCCCTGAAATCATTTTTTAGACAAATTTGCTCCCGTGCCTAAATTTTGGGCATGGGATTTTTTTTGCCCGTTTTCAAACTTCGCCTGGCGAGGTATCTTATGTTCAAGAATTGAAAGCAAGAAAAAACGAAGCATTATTAAGGAGGTTGATCTACATGAAATTTGCAAAGGCGGTTGTAAAGTACCGCATTCCCATTTTGCTCATCACGTTGCTTCTGATGATTCCCGCAGGTTTCGGCTATGTTGCAACCAGAGTCAATTATGACATGCTGGACTATCTTCCAACAAGCATGGATACGGTCGTCGGTCAAAAGGAGCTTATGGACGATTTTGGAAAGGGAGCCTTCTCCCTTTTAATTTTGGAGGATATGCCGAACAAGGACGTCGCAGCACTGAAGACGCAGCTCGAGCAGGTTACGCATGTTGAAACAGTGCTTTGGTATGATTCCTTTGCAGACCTTTCCGTTCCCATGGAGCTCCTGCCCGAGAAGGTATACAAGGCATTTAACACGGACAACGCAACGATGATGGCCGTCTTCTTTGACACTTCCACCTCGGCGGACGTCACAATGGATGCCATCCGCGAGATCCGCTCCATCGCCGGAAAGCAGTGCTTTGTCTCTGGCATGTCTGCTCTGGTAACCGACTTAAAGGATTTGTGCGAAAAGGAAGAGCCGATCTATGTTGGCATTGCCGTTGCCCTGGCGCTGGCAGCCATGCTTCTGCTCTTGGACAGCTGGCTGGTTCCGTTTGTATTCCTTGCCTCCATCGGCATGATGATCCTTTTAAATCTCGGGTCCAATTATTTTCTTGGAGAGATCTCATATATAACGAAAGCGCTCTCCGCAGTATTACAGCTTGCCGTGACGATGGATTACTCCATCTTCCTGTGGCACAGCTACAATGAACAGTTACAAAATCACAGTGACAAAAAAGAGGCCATGGCAGCAGCCATTCACGAAACGCTGACCAGCGTTGTGGGAAGCTCCATCACGACCGTGGCAGGCTTTATCGCCCTGTGCTTCATGACCTTTACCATGGGACGCGACCTCGGCATTGTCATGGCAAAGGGTGTCATCCTTGGCGTGATTGGATGCGTCACGGTGCTGCCTTCCCTGATTCTTTGTTTTGACAAGCCCTTGCAGGCAACAAAGCACCGTTCCCTCATCCCTGATTCCACAAAGCTTTCCAAGATCGTCGTAAAGGTCTTTCCTCTCTTCCTTGGATGCTTTGCCCTAATTATCCCGCCTGCCTATCTCGGCTATGAAAAGGCAAACGGCGAGGTTTACTATGACATGGGCGAATGCCTTCCGAAGGACATGGCCTACGTCATTGCAAATGCAAAGCTTCATGATGATTTTGACATAGCATCCACGCACATGGTTTTGGTCGATGCTTCCCTTTCCCAGAAGGAGGTCAAGGCCATGACGAAGGAAATGGAACAGGTTTCCGGCGTGAAATATGTCGTGGGACTGGATTCCCTGCTTGGCTCCCGCGTTCCGGAGGAATTCCTTCCTGAGTCCGTTACCAGCAAGCTAAAGAGTGGCAAATGGCAGCTGCTCCTCATCAATTCAAAGTTTAAGGTTGCCAGCGATGAAGTCAATGGTCAAATCAATGAACTGAATTATGTTTTGAAAAAATATGATCAGGGCGGCATGCTGATTGGGGAAGCGCCCTGCATGAAGGACATGATTGAGACGACGGATCACGACTTCAAAGTCGTAAACATGGTATCGATTTTAGCCATCTTTGTCATTATCGCCTTGGTGGAAAAAAGTGCATCCCTGCCCTTCCTTTTGATCTCCGTGATTGAGGTTGCCATCTTCATCAATCTGGGACTTCCTCATTATCTTGGGCAGAGCCTTCCCTTCATCGCACCGATTTGCATCAGTACGATCCAGTTAGGAGCCACGGTTGACTACGCCATCCTGATGACCACGAGATACAAGGCAGAGCGAATCGCCGGGGAGGCAAAGCAGGCATCCGTTCTTACGGCCCTGAAGTCTTCCATTCCCTCGATTATCGTATCCGGCATGGGACTCTTCGCCGCAACCTTCGGCGTTGCCCTTTACTCCGATATTGACATCATCAGTTCCATGTGCATGCTTATGGCAAGAGGCGCCGTCATCAGCGTTTTGATGGTCATCTTCATCCTGCCCGCACTGCTCCTCGCCTTCGACCGCATCATCTGCGATACGACGGCTAACATGAGACATATTTATCATCAGCCTCCCAAAAATTGGGAAGAATTACCGCAATAGCAGAAATAAATCGATTTGAAAAAATATGGAGGTATCTGTCATGAAAAAGAAAACCGTTGTCAAATTAATTACTCTTTGTTTATGCGGCGCGTTGACCATAACCAGCGCTGCCACCCTTGTAAGCGCGAATGGCGCAGCAGAAAATGAAAGCACCTTGACTGCCACGGGAGCCCCGGAAAGTACGGAGGCGGCCACGATTGCAGAAATCTTAAATGGATATGTTACAGCCCCAGACAATGCGAACGCTTCTGAATCAAAAAACACGGAAAAGGATGAGACCGTTTATGTCTTGGCAGGCGCTGACGGAAGCTCACAAAAAATTATTGTCAGCGATTGGCTAAAGAATCCTTCAGGGGCCACTTCCATAAAGGATTTGACGAGCCTTACCGAAGTGGAAAACGTTAAGGGCGACGAAGCCTGCACGTGGAGTGAGGATGGCATCACTTGGAGCAGTCAGGGAAAGGACGTCTATTACCAGGGAACCTCCTCAAAGGAGCTGCCCGTCTCCGTAAAGGTAACTTATCTTCTGGATGGCAAGGAGATTACGCCAGAAGCATTAAAGGGAAAAAGCGGTCACGTCACAATCCGTTATACCTATGAAAACCATCAGCAGGAAACCGTTCTGATCGGTGGTAACAAGGAACAGATTTCCGTCCCCTTTGCCATGCTGACGGGCGTTTTATTGGATGGAGAAGCATTTACTAACGTCGAGGTTATCGGAGGAAAGCTGTTCAATGATGGAGACCGCAACATTGTTGTCGGACTCGCCTTCCCTGGTCTTCAGGAAAATCTCAATTTAGATGCTGAAAAGTTCACCATTCCTGACTCCTTGGAAATCCAGGCAGACGTCCAGAATTTCTCCATCGGAACTGCCGTAACGGTTGCAACCAATGAACTGTTTAACAAACTCGACATGGAGAAATTTGATTCCATCAGCGATCTGCAAAATGCCATGGGACAGCTGACGGATGGCATGACGCAGCTCTTGGATGGATCCGGTCAGCTCACGGACGGTTTACGCCAGCTTTTGGAAAAATCAGGCGAACTCGTAAATGGCGTGGATCAGCTTGCTTCCGGAGCCAAGGAGTTGCAAAAGGGAACCGCATCATTGGATGGCGGCGCTGCAGATCTCGCTGCAGGCGCATCGAAGCTCAGCAGCGGACTTTCCACCATTGCCTCAAATAATGACAGCTTAAATGGCGGGGCCCGTCAGGTATTTGAGACACTGCTGGCAACGGCAAGAACCCAGCTGCTTTCTGCAGGGCTTACCGTTCCTGAGATGACGATTGAAAACTATGGCACCGTTCTAAACGGCGTGATTGCTTCCCTGGATGAAAATGCCGTATATGCCACTGCCCTTCAGACGGTGACGGACGCCGTCAACGCAAAGAGGGATTACATTCGGCAGCAGGTAACGGCAGCAGTTACTGCTGAGGTGGAAAATGGCGTGAAGGCAGCCGTTCAAAGTCAGGTAACGGCTCAGGTCACCTCCGCAGTTCAAAGCGAGGTTGCTTCTAAGGTAACGTCTACGATCCGTCAAACTGTTTTTGCACAGGTCGTACAGGCCGCAACCGGCATGGACGTAGAGACTTATCAAGGTGCCGTAACCGCCGGCATGATTTCTGAGGAGAATCAAAATGCGATCCTTGCAGCCGTAGATGCCAAGATGGCATCGGAGGAAATTCAGGCAATGATCTCTGCAAAAACAGAGGAACAAGTAAGCAGTGAGGAAGTAAAGGGCTTGATCACCCAGACGATTGAGGCGAAAATGGCCTCTGAGGAGATATCGTCACTCATTTCTTCCAACGTAGCGGCAAAGCTGTCCGAGGATTCCATACAGCAGTTGATCGCACAAAATACGGAGATTCAGGTTCAAAAGGCCATCACTGACACCATGGCAGGCGAGGAGGTTCAAGGCAAGCTGGCAGCCGCCAGCGCAGGCGCTAAGGCAGTCATTGATCTAAAGTCATCTCTCGATAGCTACAACACCTTCTACGGGGGCATTCAGAGCTATACCGCAGGCGTGGCACAGGCCGCCGCAGGAGCCAGTCAATTGGCAGCTGGCACGCAAACCTTGAAGGATGGTACGGCAAAGCTCTCCGCCGGTGCAACGCAGCTAAGTGATGGTATCGAGGCCCTGCAGGCTTCTCTTCCCGCCCTTATAGATGGCATATCGCAGCTTTATGACGGCAGCGTAGCATTAAAGGACGGTCTGGAGAAATTCGATGAGGAAGGCATTCAGAAGCTGACGGGAGCCGTAAATGGCGACCTCGAAGCACTCTCCGAGCGGGCGAAGGCGACCATCCATGCCTCCAAGCATTACAATAACTTCTCCGGCATTACGGATGACATGTCAGGTCAGGTCAAATTCATCTACCGCATCGACGGAATTGAATAGTAATAAAAGAATGGGGCTGGCTTTATGCCAACCCCATTCCTTATTTTATGATAGGAGAAAATTATGAAACCCGCATTAAGGAAGCATGTCGGAATCACCAAAGAACTCTTTCCACTTTGCGGTACGCTCGTCAATGATTGCCTGTCCGCCAGAGCTTAAGTAATTCTTTAATTCCGTATCCCATACCTTATCGAAATCAGCTACGGATGCAACAACTGCCTTGTCGTAAACAGTGTCTCTGAGCTGGCTTAAGGTATCACCAACACCCTCTTCTGCTGCGATGGCGCCAACGTTTACGTTCTTGCCAATGCGAAGATCCGTATTAGCAATCTTGTGGGAGTTCAGAACGTCCTCAGCAGGGATGCCAGGATAGTTCAGAGCTCTGGACTTGTTGGTCAGATCATCACTGGTCAGCTTCAGTCCGTTTACGGTAATGGTATAGTCGATGTTCATACCGGAGTTCATGATTGCATTGCCGGTAGCGGCCTTAACCTGGATTGCGCCGTCGGAGGTTACGTCATGAGTAACGCCCTCGTCACCAATCTGCAGATACTGGATGTGCTCAGGAGCGCTGATCCAGTCAAGGTACAGCAGGGATGCCAGAGGCTCCTTGTTGGTTGCAGGGAAGAATACCTTACGGTCGATCGGGCCAGACACGAACTTCGTGTGAGTGCCATTCTTATCCTCGAAGGGATCGATTGCAACGAACTTTGCGTCCTTGCCAACGTTTCTCTGCAGGTTAGCGTTGATGCTGTCATCACCGTTTCTGTAAGGATAATCCCAGTTATGGGTGAACGCGCCAACGAAACCAGCCTTCATCATGTCGTCCTCAGTAGTATCGCCGCTGCCATACTGTGCAAAGTCATTCCACATAAGGCCCATGTTGTACCACTTGTTCAGAAGTCTTACGCCTTCCTTGGTACCGTTCTCGGTGAGCTTTCTGTCATCAAATCCATTGATGTAGAATTCCTTATCAGACATCTTAGGATCGAGGAAGGACTCGATCAGGGTTGCTGCTCTCCAACCTACGTCGTAGCTTACGGAGTAAGGAATCATTCTGGATGCATCTGAACCAAGCAGAGTATCTGCATTATCCTTGAATGCAACGAGCATCTTCTCGAACTCATCCTTCGTGGTAGGAGCCTTCATGCCAAGCTTATCCAGCCAGTCCTGACGAACGAAGGTAAGGACACGATTGGATACTGCCAACTTCGCTTCCACGCACCAAAGGGTACCAGTCTTAGGATCCTTATCCCAGTTAATATTGGTGTCACCCAACCAATTCCACAGGTTAGGAAGATCTTTCTTATAAGTCTCTACGTAAGGTGCCAGATCGATTACGCCGCCCATGTTTGCATAGGTCTGAATGGTGGGATAGCTGTAGGTTACACATACGTCAGGTGCGCTGTTTGCAGAAAGGAGGTTATTGATTTCCTCAACCTCGGTCCAACGAGGAACCTTCTTAAAGGTTACGTCTACGTTGTGATCCTCAAGCATACCCTTCTTGATGTAATCGGTGTACATGTTGTTTTCCGGATCAGAACCGCCGTCATTTCCACGATCATAGATCTCAACAACGATGTGCTTGGTCTCTTTGAACTTACCATTTTCGAAGTCCGCTGCAGCCTTTTGCACTTCGGGATCTGCCTTGCTGTCCCCACTGCCGTTCCCGCCACATGCTGCCATGGATGCTGCCATGGAACAAACCAGCAGGATTGAAAGAATTTTCTTCTTCATTTACTGTTTCCTCCCTTTTTAGAAAAAATAAGTGATTTGGTATTTATAACTAACGGGTTGCCCCGATAATTATCGCTTGGATCATTCCTTGACCGCTCCTAACGTTACGCCCTGAATAAAGAATCTTTGAAGCCAAGGATAGATGCAAAGGATGGGCACGGTGGAAAACATAACGACCGCTGCCTTCATGGCTGCTCCAAGGCCAGGCGTAGTGAAGCCCTCGTTGGTTGCCACTTCCATCTTGTTCATGCTGTTGATGATGTTAAACAAATAGAGCTGCAGGGGATAGAGCTTCTCCTCCTTTATATACATCAACGCATCGCCGTAACCATTCCAACGACCCACCGCATAGAACAACGCCAGCGTTGCTAAAACGGGCTTGGAAAGCGGCACGTAAATCTTTATAAGGATCTGGAAAAAGCTTGCGCCGTCGATTTCCGCAGATTCACGAAGGCTGTCCGGGATGCCATAGAAAAAGCTTCGCATGATGATCATGTTGTAAACGCTAAGGCAGCTCGGAATGATCAAAACCAGCGGATTGTCCAAAAGTCCAAGGCTTCTCATCAGCAGGTAGTTCGGAATGGTGCCTGCGTTAAAGAACATCGTGATCGTAATAAATACGTTGATGACGTTGCGGCCCTTCAGCTTTTCGAAAATCAGCGGATATGCGCAGAGCGTCGTCATAGTCAGGGATACAAAAGTACAAATTACCGTAAGGATAACCGTCCAGACAAAGGACCACACATATTTACTGTTTTGAAACACCTGCACATAGGCGTCAAAGTTAAGACCCTTGGGAAGCAAATACACCTCATTACGCACCAAGGCATAGGATCCGCTCAGTGACTTTGCAAGCAGGTTGACCATCGGCAATACGCAAAGAAGGCTGACGATCACGCACACAAGGACGAAAATCCAGTCTCCTACGACGGCTTGTCTAGATTTTACTTTCATGATTTCCTTCCCCCTTTACCAAATACCGCGTTCGCCGAGCTTTCTCGAAACGAAGTTGGCGCTTAGGATCAAGATGATACCGATAACGGACTGGAACAGACCAACGGCCGTCGTAAGCGAGAACTGTGATCCTTTAATACCGGCATTATATACATAAGTCGCAATGACCTCAGAATAATCGGATACCAAACGGTTGCCAAGAGCCATGGGACGCTCCATGCCACCGCCCATGATATAACCAAGGTTCATGATCAGGAGTACGACGATCGTCGGCTTTAGGCTCGGCAGCGTAATGTGCCACATCTTTTGGAATCTACCCGCGCCGTCCATTGCTGCCGCCTCATAAAGATCGGGGCTGATGCCTGCGATGGCCGCAAGGTAAACGATGGAATTCCATCCGAAGCTCTGCCAAATGCCCCATCCTACGTAAGTGAACACCCAAGGCATATTCTCCGTCAGGAAAGGAATCGGCTTTCCGCCAAGGCTCGTCACCAGCATATTTACCATGCCGGAATCCTTTGCGAACAACTGCAGGGAAAGGCTTCCGATGATAACCCAGGAAAGGAAGTGCGGCATGTACGCGATGGTCTGTACGCACTTCTTGAAGCCCTTAAACGGCAACTCATTTAAGATCAGCGCGAAGATAATCGGCATCGGGAAGCCAAGAAGGAGATCCAGGAAATTCAGAAGAAGCGTATTGCGCAGCGCCTTCAAGAATGCAGGCTTCTGGAACGCTTCAATGAAATACTGGAAGCCATGATTGTTCGCCCAAGGCATGGTCCAAACATTTTTACCGATCATGTATTTCTTGAATGCGATCTGTACGTATGCCATGGGCACATACTTGAACACAAGCAAATAAATCAGCGGCAATGCAAGCAATGCATACAATTGCCAATAGCGACGCATGTACGTGCCAAAGCTCACCTGCTGCTTTGGTACAACAATCTTTTTTACCTTTTCTTCTTTCTTCTCGGCGGCCACGAAATAGCCCTCCTTCCGACATTGTGCTTTTTGCTCATAAAGAAATGCAAGCTCTACCAAAAATCATAACATTTTCACAAGTCTAAATCTTTGTAAAAAAAGATTTTAATATTGCAAAAATCACACAGTTCACGTAAAATTATGGTGAGTGGTTTCCTTGAAAATCTTGTTAAAAGTTTAACACTGCGCATTTTTTGTGCATTTCTAAAGAGGATAAAAGCAATGGAAGTTTCGGTTTTGGAATATCATAAAAAGGACAAAAAGATCTATTCTGAGATTGACGGCCATTTTCATTCCGTCTATGAGATCTATTATTTTATCTGTGGCGATGCAGACATCATGGTCGAAGGCAAAATTTACCCATTGAAGCCTCACACTCTCTTTTTAATTCGCCCCGGAGTGCTCCACGGCATCCGCGTAAATTCGCGCGCTGACTATGTTCGCAACGTACTCTACCTCTCTCCGGACAACCTGATGCCAGAGCGCAGACAACTCCTGACGGACCTCATGCCGAGCCATAAAAAAAAGCCCTCCCTCGAGGTTCTCTATGAACACACGGAGGCCTTTCATTTGGATGATTTTTTTTATCACATTCATCAGCTAGAGGACCAGCCAAAGGAGCTCCAGGAGATGCTCTCTCCCATCTTTTTGGAGGCGCTCCTCGCACAGATCCACATCCTCGGCCGCACGTTAAAGCCTGCAACCTTTATCAATGCCATGCCCGACAAGATGCTTGAGATCATCAACTTCGTCGACGGACACCTCACCGAGCCCCAAACCTTGGAGAGCATCTCCTCCCATTTCTTCATCAGTAAGAACTATCTGAATACCAACTTTAAGAAATACCTCGGCACCACCGCCATGGACTACGTGCGCAACAAGCGCGTCATTCTTGCGCGTCAGGCCATGCAAAAAGGAGCCTCCGCCATGGATGCCGCCCTGCAAAGCGGCTTCACCGACTATAGCTCCTTCTACCGCGCCTACGTAAAATATGCGGGATCCTCCCCCCGCTCAGACATGACACCGTAAAAAAGCGGCAAGGCAATCGCCCTGCCGCTTTTTATTTAAGCAACCTTTTTCTCTTTTCTTCTTCGGCGATAGCCAAGGCTTCCCGTTACCACGGCGCAGGATACCAAAGCAAGGACTGCCCAGGAAAAAGCTCCTGCCCCATTATCACCAGACGCCGGTGAAGTGATGCTTCCCTTTTCCGGTGCCGGTAAGATCGTAAACTTGAATTCCAAGTGCGAACTGTCACTAAAGAGTACGCGCATCGTATGCTCGCCCACGGAAAGCGTATCTAAATATTTCTTTAAGAGCGTGATCTTTACGCTACCCACCTCAGCGACATAATTGGCCTTGTCCACGGGAATTCCATCCACCTCTATGCCGACAAAGGTCACAAACAAAACAGAATCCTTCGTCGTATGCTTCACGACAACCTTCATGCCACCCGCAGCGCCGCTTACATAGCTTGTGCATCCGCTGGTGGGATCCAGATAATAAAACTCCTCCTGCGTCTGTGTAACGGTGCTCCCCACAGGAATCACTTCTGCCTCTTCCTCGCCACAAAGCGTACAGAAGTGGCTCTTAGAGCCTTCCTCCGTTTCGGTCGCATTTTTTGTCACCGTCCAGGCGCCCCAAACATGTGCATGGTTCTTCGGAAGATTATTAACTGGCGTTGCTGCCGTGATCGGCTTCACCTTTGCCGCCACGGGGATCGAAATGATCCAAGAAAGATCCGTTCCTGCGACGGCCACCTTCACGATGGCGTTGCCACCAGCCTCCGTCTCCTTTGCAGTTAGAACGCCACTGCCACTTACCGTCGCCACGCTAGGCACCATGCTTGTCCAGGTAAGACTTCCTTCCGTTCCTGTAATCACTAGCCCTTCTGCAAGATTTCTTGTCTCTTGTGCAGCCATTTCCGCCACGGAGCCCACATACTCCACATTGGTTATGGGATCCGTCTTTTTCTGAACCGTCGTGCTTGCGTAGTCGATTTGCGCCACGATGCCATTATAGCTACGAACACCAATGGTCTGCAAAAGCAGGATTGTCTGTCCAAGACTCAGACCGGAAGCAACATATCGGAAGGTTGTTGCCGCCTTGGCATCTGCACCAACGGAACTTATTAGCTTTGTTATGTCCTCCGCACCAACTGCCTGCTTATTTCCCGTTCCAAGAGGCGCCGCATCCACTGCGGCAAACGAACCACTCAGTACGTTCTTGTCATTATCCGCACAGATCGTCACCAAAGATGTCACGTCATCCACCAGCACGGGCTTATCGAATGTAATCTCAACATATTCTTCGTTTGCAGTAAGCAGTTCCACCTTGGCTCCGTGAATGGCTACCATCGAAAGGTTTACGTCAGTATGTGCGGGCGGCACGTTCAGCACGGCACTCTCCGCACTCACATAACCATCCTTCTCAAATACCACCTTCCAAGCACCGATCAAAACATCCCAACCATAATGACCATAGGCATCCGTATCGTGCGGGTTCGGATCCTCGCCGTAGCTTTCCGAATCCCAAACAACCCACTTATCTGCCTCCGGTGTTCCACTTGTGAGCATGCCATTTTCGTCGAAGGTCCAGCCTGCCGTGGATCCAGTATACTGATAGATCGTCGCCGTTACACCTTGAATGACATTGCTCTCTATACCCTCGTAAACATAACCGGAAGGATCGATGTGGTAGCAAGGGGTCCTTCCCAACAGGCGGTAGGCCATTTCCCTGCCATAAATCGAGGTCAAATAATCAAGAAGTTCTTCTGAATCTCTGTTATCTGCCAGATACTTTGCAAGTCTGGCAGAACGAAGATCCTCCATTGCCTTCATGTGCGCTATCTTTCGATAAGTAGCATCGATCTCAGCACGTTTATTTCCTAAGAAATACTCTCCGATACCTAGGATTGCCTTTCCAACAAGTCCGATACCCGGGATTGATCCCGCTACAGCCTCAACACCTTTTTGCACCATGGTCTCATCATAATACTTCTGATACTCTGCCCGAACGTCATCCGGAAGATTGTTTAACCATGCTTCTCCCAGAGCATCATTGATCATGTCATCATACAAATTGTTGAAGAAATCTGCATTTTTGCCCGCCTGAAGCACTGGCTTAATGTCCTTCGTTGCTCTGTCACCATAATACTTTGCAGTCTGAGCAACCGTTGCGCCTTTGCCTGCTGCAGTCTTAATAACTGACGAGATATTCGGCACTGGTGCCTTCATGGGCACTAGACTGTTATGGGATGCTGCAGGTGCAGGGCTTACCGGCGCTGCGCCATCCTTTGGAATTGGCATTAAATATCCTGCATCTGTACATGCATATCTTCTCGTAAGGTAAAGATTATCGGGATCATAATCCGTAGTAATGTTCAGCGTTGCCCGATATTCTCCTCTGTCGGTGATCGCCAAGTGATAGCCGCTATTTGAATCCTCAGTATCCGCAAAGTCAATAAAGTTCTCATATACGGCAACAAGTTCGCCAGTCTCATCAAACACCTTGATGGCAGGCCAGTATAAACGCTGCTGATTATCCGCATATGGAGCATAATCATCCAATGTTCCGTCTGCTACGTCTTTTGCATATAGATTCCACGCATCATCCGTCTGTTTAAGCGTCCAGCCATTCTCAGGTGCAGCCTCTTCGTAAGTCCAGCCTTTTGGCAACTCTAAAAGAAAATCTTCCTCCGTCTCAGACCCATCTGCCAGATCGATCACCGGCATGTTGTCACAAAACTTAGTGGCCTTTAAGGAATACGCAATGGCAAAATTCTTAGGTGGATTCAGGTAATCACCTAGAAGGCCCGTTCCCATATAATTATATCCATCCGCGTCTTCCGTAATGCGTTCTAGCTTAATTGCGAAGTTTTCACAATCATCTGGCACTTCAGCTACCGCATATACGTTTTCCACGCCATCTGGATCATCAAATCTAGCACGGAACGTGAAAGTAAGCGTTCCATTCCAATTAATCTCGTATCCTTTATCTTTGTTTTCATCATAATCCTGTCGATCTTCTCGACTTCTGATATTCGTGTGATATACGATGGAATGACAGGTTGTGTCTTTATCGACCTCCAAATCAAACGACCACTTTTCCAGAATAGGCGCATCTTCGAAAACGGTAACGTAATCCTGACATTTTATCGTCTGTGTTTGTCCGGTTCCATCCACATAACGGAATCTGAGATCAATGTCATATGCATGAGGATAGCTCTCTGGTTCGCTCATGGGAATGAAAAGGAATCCCAAGCCCTCATCTTCACTATAGAAACCATATTCTTCCAGCCATGCTTTATTGACCCATACGTGAGGCGTCTCTCCTGATCCTGAGGCATCCTCCCAAGTGATGGACATTTTGCTGAGCCTTTGCTCATCAGGTTTTTTCGTGAAGATCTGATGTCCCGTAGCCATGATCGTCTCGGAAGAAGAGTCCGTACCCCCGCTGACATAACCTGACACAAACATACCAAGACTGGAAGCAGGCATAAGCGGCAAGATACTGTCAGAATACTCTACGGGTACGCCGTCCACGTTAAGCGCGATTTCAAAATCCTCCTGCCTCGTGTTAAAGCTTAACCACGCTCCCTCTCTTTGATAACTAAGAAAGTCCCTGTATTCCTCCATATTGTTAAAGTGGGTGTCATAAATCTTGGTTCCATCAATGATCGGATCTGGATCCCAGTATCGTCCGCCTACGGGTTGTAATCCATAAATTGACGGAACATGCGCCGTTTCGCCCTTTTTCAACGAGCTAGTCACTGGTTCATCGAATACAATCTCATTTGAACTGATCTCGTGTCCTAGACTGTACTCAAAAATGGCATAGGGAACAAGAAAATATCTCTGTTCGCTATATTTGCCTTCTGTACATATATACGTGATGACTGCACGATCTTTTTCCAAATCTGCTTCGCTGATCGTAAAACAAAGTTCATTTCGCTGCGCAATCATCACATCCTTACTAAAGCGATCCCAATCTTCGTCCAAAAGTTCCATGCCTGGCTTTACGGAAATCATGCCATCCTGCATTATGGGGCTTTTTTGGTTAATCGTCACGTCATACGCACCCTCAGGGATCCTTACGTAACTCCATCCTGTTCGGTCAGAAGTCTGAGTCAGTCTAACCAAAAGCTTTCCATCCCCGAGTTGCACAATTCCCTTAAGATATGTCGTCATACCGACATTTCTATTCTTTCTCTGAATAAAATCATTCAGTTGTACGTTCAGGATGCCCGATTGCTGGCGGATGTTCAGTTCCCGTCGATACGCATTATCTTCGTCATCCCAATATGCATACATGCCAGAAAGCGTATCATCAATCGTATAACTCGTGTGGAACCCATAATAGTCGCGCGTATCGGCGTCTTTGCCTTTGCCGTATCCAATAAACAACGAATACTGCTCACCATTAGTAGATATCGGATCCAGCAAAACCAGTCTGGTGCCTGCTGGGTCGACGTCTATTCCATCCACAAGGAATTTTCGACTGTCAAACACGCGAACACAAAGGCCTTCCAAATCCTGATCAGGCAATGCCTTCCCATCTGCTCCCACGATATTGAGTCTATAGATCATCTGATAAGGCAGATAAACTGTCTGCATTTTCCCATTTGGAACACAGTCAGCCTTATACGCCGGGTCAGAAATATATCGCTCCAGATTATCCAAGTATCCCGCCGAATGAAGATTTCCAGGAATTACTGCGGGTACAAACATACACTTTACGCCATCACCACAATAATTCACGTGTCCCATCGCGTTTTGTTCCGTCAAAAACATATCCGTGCTAAATACTTTTCCTTGATACACATAAACAGCCTTTACGTACTCATTGACTTTATTACCATCAAGATCCCTGACGATCAGCTGATCTCCCGTAACAACTGCGTCACTAAAATCAATGGTCGTGGCCGGAGCAACTAAATGTTTTACAAGCTTAGGACAGATTTCTTCCCATTCAGATAACGAGAATGCAGATAAATTCCAATCATAACTTATCAGATAAGGTATTACCATGACCGTTAACTCTTGCGTTTCTCCGCTCTTTACGGGATGGTATGTCGCAGTCATCCTGGATTCTGCCGTTCTGCCAAAGAATTCCAGGGTCTTCTTTCCATTTGTCACATCATAAACATATACCAGGCAATTCCAGCCATTTCCAGGCAATATAACGTCAAGCGTTCGATAAACCTCCAACGGCTGATATCCGGACGCGCCATGACCAATCTCTTCCTTCAGCCAGATTCCTTCGGAGAGCTCTTGTTTCTCCACCCTCCAATCCAGCTCATACCCGTCAAATGCAAACGCATTATCGCTGATCCCATCACCATTTTGATCAACAAGCGTTTCATCAAAGCTTACGCCATCTACGGTAAAATGAACGACGATTCCGTTCATGTCCGCGCCGGAATTGATTTGGAATACCGGTCGCAGCGTCACCGCCTTGATCATTTCAAATTCCAGCTTGCCAGTAACGGTAGAGGTATTGCTCGCAAAGCTCTTTTCCAGCAAGCGGCAGCTCTTGGAGAGCTGCTGTGACATAAAACTGACAACATATCTGGGCTTCCAGTCACCTTTGCGCATTTTGACACTGCCCTTCCCCTGCGCATCCAAATACCCCAGCGTGCGTCCATACGAATTTGTTGTATCCGTAATGGTATAGGCCATTCCTTCCAGACTGATCCCGTCAGGAAGGTTCGTCAGCGTCTCAGAAAAATCAACCGTAACGGTCGTAAATAAATCATCCTCCAATAAATCCTGTGAAATCGTATCCCCATTCGCAACAGGCCTCATCTTAATTGCCCGCTCAGGAATGGTCACGCCATCTTTTACGGTCCTCAGCACGCGAAGGGAAACCTCGTATCCCGTACCTGCCGGGAGAAGAAGGTCTGCCTTTCCCTCATGATTGAGATAAAGACTGCCATGCGCCAAAAAACTTCCGTTCTGCCAAGTAGTGGTCATCACGTAAAACTGATTCAGGTCCACCCCTGCTGCCGTCAAGGCAACGTGAACCACAACCAGATCCTCCTGCGCGCCCACGGGAAGCTGATAGGTCAAACCCGTCGTCACTTTCGAAAGATCCACGTTCACATGATCAAGAAGCTGATAGCACTTATCTTCCTCTGCCTTGTAAACGTACTCGGTCCCTTTGACAAATACCCTCTCACCACTCCACCAAAAGGCCGTATTGCCATTGGGATCCACAAGATACCCTTCTTCATTTACTGACCAGCCATAGCCATTGTTCTTCAAATGATAACTGCTGACAATGCCAGGCTGTTTGATGCGAACCATGCCGTGGAAGCCATTCGTTACGGTGCTTAGATCCGCACTAATGGCATTGGCTTCGCCGCTCGTCACGGTAAGCGCGCTAGGTTGTGAATAAACGACCTTTCCGCTGATCACAAGTGCCAGTTCATAGGTATCCTCTAAGACATCCGAAAACTCGTAGGTTCCAGCATCGCCATCCTGCGTGATGGGCAGAGAATAGGATCTCTCGCCGCGCAGCTGCACGCAACCGCTCTTCGAAAGAAATGCTTTTGCAAATCCTGCATTCGGAAGATTTAGGCTTACCGTAACGTCACAGGAAGGAGGTAATACGGACGGTGCCTTCGCGCCAACTTCACTTGTCTTTTCTGATTCTCCGCTGGCGTTTACCGCTGTCACGGCATAGGTCAGGTTCTGCCCCGCATACTCTGCCTGATCAACGTAAGTGGTCTCCGTGATCGGGCTCTCGGTAATGCGTACCCCATCCCTATACACGTGATAGCCCGTCGTTTTGCGCAATGGTTCGGGCGCACTCCAGCTTAAGCTCATGTCGAGCGTTCCGCGCAGTCCGGGCGTCACCGTCAGGTTCATAGGCATCGGAGGCACGGCAAGCGTCGCCGTTACGGAGATTGCCGCCGTCTTATCAGACTCTCCGCCACGATTTTTTGCGGAAACAGCATAGGAATAAGCAGTCCCAGCCGTCAGATCACTGTCCTGATATTCCAATTCTTCCGTCGTCGCAAGAACGACATCGTTACAATAGACAACATAGGCCGTTGCCCCTTCAGAAGCCTCCCATGAAAGCTTTGCGCCAAGTTCGTTATCCGCTTCTGTCTGGAAATTTGCGGGCGCGGCAGGGGGATTTACCTGCTGTGTCTCGCTGGGAATCTTATAAAGATAGGCCGTCGGATTGCTCCAATCATCCACAGTTTCAGACCAAGGAAGGCCTATACGATACTCTACGTACTCATAAGCCGTACCTTCGTAACAAACCTCCCTGTTAACCAACCACGGCTCATTATAAGCCTCTAAGGATGAGGGATCTCCCTCGGTATAACTCATGTAAATGTTACCGAGGTAAACGCCATTGGCATCTACACCTGCAGTCAGTTCGTATTCACTCGATCTCCAGGTAACGGACATCTCACTCTCGCCTAAAAAACAGCCCGTTCCCTCTCCAAGCTCCAAATACAGGGTGGCATAATCGAAGCCACCTTCAATCTGTGCGCTACCGTTGATGACCGTCATGCTTTCCACGGTCATCCTGGCCAAGTCTGGAAGGATGTCCATGCCCTCCGGCGCTATGATCGAAATCTCCCCGTCTTCATAGGTTGCCTGCATCACGTCGCCGCTGCTCGTCAGCACGTACCAGGAGCTTGTAGCGAGGTCTCGCCCCATGAGAACGCAGGTATCACCATCCTGCAGATCATCCAGCGTTTCCACCAGCTCATACTTTGTCTCTCCGTCATCTCCGTCCGTGCCAGCCACAATGAGTCCCTCTGCCCGCGCGGAAAAGCTCTCGACGGGCACCAGCCCAAGGATCATGACCAACGTCAAAAGCCATGCCCAAAATCGATTTACCATTCTTTGTTTCTTTGTCATTTTCACGTCTTTTCCCCCACTTCTCCTAAGAATTGCAAAAATAACCACATCATAAAGAAATTCTACTCTTTTTCCCGAAAAATGTCCCCCGCCAAATGGCGGGGAAAACCATTTTCTAATCATCTTGTAAAACCTTTTTTCGTGAGTTACAATATACTTAAGTTTCTGGGAGGAGGGAAAGCCATCATGACGACAGTCAAAAAAATGCTTCTGCTGCTTTTGCAGCTTGTCATTCTTTATTGCATTTCCGCCTTCATCTCGTTATTTGCTCCGGACGTTTTTTTGCTTCGCTACAGTTCAACCTTTTTTTTGATGGCAGTTTCCGTGGCACTTCTTCTTTATTTTGCGGATCACGTGATCGATCACGCCACGCGCAGATTTCTCGTAGGCATCGGCGAACTGATCACGGTTTGGGTCGCACTGCGCGGTGCGAAATATATTGCCTTTACGGAGACGGAGCCCATCGCGCGTACCATCTGGTATCTCTATTATGTCCCTGCAATGCTGATCCCTTTGCTCTCACTGTTCGCGGCGCTTTCCGTCGGACGCGAGCACTGGAACCTGCGTCCCTGGCTGACGCGTCTTTCCATCGGCGTCACCACCCTTTTCATCTTGTTCTTTGCAACGAATGACCTTCACCAGTTGGCCTTTCATTTTCATCCCGGATTCGAAGGCTGGGACTCTGATTATGGCAGAGGTCCTGTCTTTTGGCTTGCTTACCTATGGATTTTTCTGCTGATTCTCGGAACGTTTTACATTCTGTATCACAGATGCAAGCTTTCCTCCAGCCGTCGTCTCATCTGGATTCCGGCGCTTCCCACGGCATTTGGTGCCGTATACCTTTCCCTCTATGCTGCCGGACTGTGGCCACGCATCAATGGCCACTACTTCGGTGAATTTCCTGAAACGGTCTGCTTTGTTACGGCAGGCATCTGGCTCAGCCTTCTTTGCGTTGGGCTGATCCCTTCTAATGCAGAATATCGAAAGCTTTTTACGCTTTCAAGCCTCGGTGCGCAGATCGCGGATAAGGACCATCAGATTCTCTATAAAAGTTCCAACGCCGCAGAGCTTTCCAAAGAACAAATGTCAGCCAAAGGAAGCATCTTCCTTAACCCTAACACAAGGCTTCACCGCAAGGAGGTTTCCGGCGGTTACGTTTACTGGCAGGGAGACGAAACCGAACTGAATCGGATCAACGCAGAGCTAAAGGAGGTTGCCGAAAGACTGGCTGAAGAATCTGAGTTGTTGCGATTAGAAAATGAATTAAAGCAAAAACGCGCTCAGATCGAAACACAGACGAAAACCTACGATGAGCTTGCGACATGCGTTTTACCACAATCACAAAAAATCGCCATGCTAAGTGCAAGTACCGGGCAAACAGCCGAGGAATTCCATGCGAACATGCAGATGGTCTGTCTTTTGGCGACCTATATTAAACGCTATGCCAATCTCTTTCTCCTTGCTAAGGATCACAAAGAAATGGAGGCAGGCGAGCTATGGCTTGCCATCTCAGAATCACTTAAGGCAGTCCGTGAGCTTGGCATTCCCGCTGAGGGGTCTGATTCTTTTCAGGGGAGCGTTCCCGCCAACTCCTTATTGCATGCTTATACGCTTTTTCAAGCCCTATTGGAGCAGTCATTGCCTGCCCTTCAGGGGCTGCAGGTCATCATGAATGCGCGGGAAATCAAGCTGGTTTTGGAAGGCGGACAGATTCTTCTCCCCACGGATTGTAATGCTACGCTATCAGAAGAGGAAGGGACAACCTACGTGAGCATTCCCTTTGGAAAGGCAGGTGAGCCCACATGAATTCACTTCTTTCGATCTCCGTACCAATCCAAAATCTTCTCTGCTTTTGGGCACAGTTAGCCTGTCTTGGAAGCATTGCAAATGAATTCCTGCTTTGGCGGCAGCACCGTCACCGCGCCTTTTTTCTTTCTTCCGTCTGTGCGACCCTATGTTTTTTTATCATTCACGTTTGCATGGAAGGCACGCAGCTTCGCGTCCACGGAACCACGAATGGCTTTGCGCAAAAGATTTTACAATGGCCCTTTGAGGTTTATGTTTTCTGCCTTTTAGCCGTTTCGACGCTATGCGTCATCAGCTATCGCAGCGTACTTCTATGGGGGAAAACTCACGTTACCTCCGCTTCGATCAAAGAAAGCATTGATGAGCTTCCTGCGGGCATCTGTTATTATCTGGAGGACAACCGTTGCATTTTGTCAAACCACCGCATGAAGAATATTTGCCTTGCTCTCCTAAAAGAGCCTCTACAAAACGGTGCCGCACTTTATGAGGCATCGAAATCTAAGCCGGTCTTTGTGCTTCCTGATGGAACGGCCGTTTCCTTCAGGCACCGCGTGATCCCTTTTGACGGCGTGTTTTTACATGAATTGATCGCGGACGACGTCACACTCGCTTACCAAAAAAACGAACAGCTTCGCGTCGACAACGAACGCGCAAGGCGTCTGCAGGAGGGCATCAAGGCCTATGGGGAGACCATCGCTGACACCGTACGTGAGGAGGAGATCCTGCAAGCGAAGGTGAACATTCACGATGGCATGAATCGCATGATCCTTGCAACGAAAAAAGCCATGCAAGAAAGTGCGACGGATGACGAACGCAAAGGCATTCTCCAGATGTGGCAGGGTCAGGCTCTGATGCTTTGCAAGGAAGCCGATACGCAAAAGAGCAATCACGTCGTGACGGACCTGAATACGCTTGCCCAGGTCATTGGCATCAAGCTGCGCTGGAACTCCATACCTCAAACCTCGGATTCTGCCGTCTTATCCCTCTTTTTATCCGCAACTCGGGAAGCCATGATCAATGCTACCAAGCATGCGCATGCAACCTTTCTTAGAATTGACGTGGAAGAAAGCAAAAACGCCCTCCGCGCCACATTCACAAATGACGGAAGGAAGGCCGTAAGCCCCATTCAGGAAACCGGCGGACTCCTCAACTTAAGGGAGCGCCTGAAAAAGAGCGGCGGTCACATGCAGATACAGACAGAGCCCGATTTCCAGCTAATGATCCAGATTCCAGAAGGAGAAAATCATTATGGCAACGAACGTTTTAATTGTTGAAGATCAGGAAATGCCTCGTCAGCTCTTTGAAATCTTTGTGCGGTCAGACCCGCGCTTTTCTCTCGTTGCCTCCATCTCCAACGCATCTCTGGCCATCGATTTTTGCAGAAATGGCGGGATCGATCTGATCCTGATGGACGTCATGACGGAGCTTGGCAGCAGCGGTCTCGATGCCGCGGAGGAAATAAAAAAGGCATATCCTGAAATCAAGATCATCATCGTGACCAGCATGCCTGAGGATTCGTGGCTTGACCGCGCACGCCGCATTGGCGTGGATAGTTTTTGGTATAAAGAGGCACAAAAAGAGCCGATCCTAACGGTGATGGCGCGTACCATGGCGGGTGAAAAAATCTACCCGGATGCCACGCCTCTCGTTCAGATCGGCTGTACAAATAATCATGATTTTACAAAGCGAGAGCTTGACATTTTGCGGGAGCTCATTTCCGGTGACAGCAATGCGGAAATCGGTGAGCGGCTGGGCATCGAAGCCAGCACCGTCAAGTATCATGTGCAAAACATGCTGGAAAAAACAGGCATGCACACGCGAACGGAGCTCGCCGCCATGGCCAGGAGTCTCGGGATCGTGATTAAGTAAGATTGGAATACTGAAGCCCTCGGGGCGACGCTCCCATCCTTCCCCTCGAGGCATTAGATTATAGGGGTCTTATCACATGAACAACATACCGTGATGCCTCTATTCCATTTACTAAAAATTTCTGTTCTTGTTCAATCCATTTCAGCTCCGTAAACTGATACTCTCCCTTCTCATAGCCGTACCCATCGCCAGCGTCTTCGTAAAGGCTGAAGGTTGCGTCCTGACCAGAATATACGTTAAAGGTGAGCTCACCAGTCTGTTCTTCGGTGGAGAGTGCAAAGGACTTCTTCGGTATGACGGAACCTGTCTTCACAAAGACGGGAATGCGGTCGAGGGGTGCGTCTGCCAAAATCCACTGACCACCCTCATAATAGCTTTCCGTCCAATAATCATACCACCCACAGCCCGCCGGTAAATATACCCTTCTCACACGTCTTTCATCCAGTCGTTTCGGCTTCTCTGCGCCAAAATAAAAGGCTTCCGTCACGGGACAAATCATCATGGCATCTCCAAAGAGATACTGATCCTTGATCTCCCACGTTTCCCGGTCCTTAGAAAACCCAAAGGCAAGAGGCTTCATGATGCTCGCATCCTCCAGATAAGCCTGCCCCGCCAAGGAATAGATATACGGCAGAAGCTCGTAGCGCACCTGATTGGCACGAAGCAGCGCCTGATAAAATGGAGCCTGCGGCTGATCAAACTTCCAAAGCTCCCGGCGAAAATCCGTGCCATGTCCGCGGAAAATGGGAAGAAATGCTCCCCACTGATACCATCTCGTAAAGAGCTCACAATATGCGGGATCCTTTGGCCCCTGATCATACTTTCCGTCCCAGAACCACTGCAAACCATTCTTGACAAAAAAGGCCCCAATGTCCACCGTCCAATAGGGAAGTCCGCTGGCACAGAAATTCAGGCCTGCAGCAATCTGACGCCTTAGCGTCTCCCAGGAGGCAGAAATGTCTCCCGACCAAAGCACCGTACCAAAGCGCTGCTGTCCAAGGTATCCACTTCTCGTAAGATTTACGACACGCTTTTCCGTCAAAGCTTCTTGCCCTTCCGGCCGTTTATCACCCTCCTGACTCCTTCCTTCCCCGCTCGTCTGCTCTTTGTTCACGGAGTCATAAGATGCCCTCTGTCCTTCATACAGCGCCTGTGCATGATAAAACCCATAGGCATTCGTCTTTGTCGCAGGAAGATGCATGGATGCCGCCCGGCAATATTCCTCATAGCTCTTGGCACTTTCCGGCCGAATCAGCGTATTCCACTCCGGCGTAAAGGGTTCACTGTTATCACACCACCAAGCATCCACGCCATGACAAAACAGTCCCCGCTCCACCTGATTCCAATAGGTTTTCCTGCCTTCACGGGCCAGCGGATTATAATTATTGATCCCAGGAAGCAACAGCCCTTTTCCCTTAAACTCCTCGTAGTT
>JAEEGG010003146.1_pt1 | contig 41485 bp, 30 predicted proteins | sample 9134161 | NCBI WGS metagenome assembly JAEEGG01 (sample SAMN16246543, study PRJNA631951) | gut metagenome | biome: gut microbiome; feature: rumen; material: CR-attached | host: Bos | place: Iran: Karaj | collected 2018-10 | reverse complement strand
AACCTCCGATTTTTCGTAAGTTGCTGATTTTCAACGTGGACCAGCCAGGGCTTGAACCTGGGACCTCCAGATTATGAGTCTGTTGCTCTAACCAACTGAGCTACAAGTCCGACCTTTATGCAAGGTGTGAAAAATTCGAGTGCAAAGGTACTACTATTTTTGCAATTATCCAAATTTTTTTTCTAAAAAGTGATGATGAGTAGCGTTTTTTTGTGTTATATTTGGTTTTACCCCGATAATTCGTACCTTTGGCTGACGCCGAAGGTACTTTCGCTTCCATATAACAAAAATGTTGTTATTCGGGGCTTCGTTTTAGGTGTTGCCTAATTCATTACTTCCATATAAAAAAATGTTGTTATTCGGGGCTTCATTTTAGGTGTTGCCTAATTCATTACTTCCATATAAAAAAATGTTGTTATTCGGGGCTTCATTTTAGGTGTTGCCTAATTCATTACTTCCATATAACAAAAATGCTGTTATTCGGGGCTTCATTTTAGGTGTCGCCTTATTCATTACTTCCATATAAAAAAATGTTGTTATTCGGGGCTTCATTTTAGGTGTTGCCTAATTCATTACTCGGAAGAACAAAAGAAAAAAGGATTTTTCTTTTGTTCTTCGCTCACTTATTCGTACCTTTGCAGACTGTATGGCAACAAAAGGACAAGACAGGGCGGCCACGATAGGCTTTTTCGACGGAGTGCACCGAGGGCATGCGTTCCTGGTGCAGCAGCTGTGCATCCAGGCCACGAAGCATGAGTTGCAACCGCTTGTCATCACCTTCGACCATCACCCGCGCCAAGTGCTTCATTCCGACTGGCAGCCGCAACTGCTCACGCTGCCCGAGGAGAAAGTGCTGCTACTACAAGGCTGTCAACACCCCACCCCTACCCCTACACTGACAAGGGAGGGGAGTGCCTACGGAATGCAGGGCTGCCAACATCCCGCTCCTACCCCTACACTGGCCAGGGAGGGGAGTGCGTACGGAATGCAGGGCTGCCAACACCCTACCCTTGCCCCTACACTGACCAGGGACGGGAGTGCCTACGGAATGCCTGATACTGGCAATGTCGAGGTGGCCATGCTTCACTTCGACGAGCAGATGGCACTGCTGTCAGCCCGCGATTTCATGCAGCAGGTACTGGCTGAACAGATGGGCGTGCGCCTGCTACTGACGGGCTACGACAACCATTTCGGCCACCGTACGCCTACGAGTTGCGAGGGTTTCAGCCAATATGTCGACTACGGTCGTGAGCTGGGCATCGAGGTGGTGCAGGCCGAGCCATTGGTGGAGCAGGGCCGCGCAGTATCTTCATCGTTGATACGGCGGTTGTTGGATGTGGGCGAAGTTGAAGAGGCCGCCCGCTGTCTGGGGCGCTACTATGAGTTGCACGGCACTGTGGAGCATGGACGGCAACGGGGCCGCGAAATGGGATTTCCCACTGCCAACCTTCGCCTTGACTCGCCGCTGCGCTTGGTGCCCGCCAAGGGGGTCTATGCCGTGTGGGCCACTATAGGCACCGATGGCAGCCACACCTATCCCGCCATGACCAACATTGGCACACGCCCCACCTTCGACGGTCACCGTCTCACCATTGAGACGCATATCTTCAACATCTCTGCCAACCTCTACGGAGAGCCGCTCAGCCTCGCCTTCGTGTCTCGCCTTCGCGGCGAACAGCACTTTGGCTCAGCCGACGAGCTGGCGCGGCAGATGCAGATGGATGCTGATGCAGCCAATGCTTTGTTGCAACCACGATTATAACGATTCCACACAACTACAAGTTTAGCTGATTCATACAGTCATGAAACTCGCGATACTCTACACACTGGCCTTTCTGGCCATACAATTTCTGGCACAGTTCTTTGTGGTGGCCGGCTATATGCTGATCAGCGGCGATGCAGTAGGCACGCTGCCACCACTGTGTAACATTATTATATTAGTGCTCTCCTCGGTGCTCACCATCATTGTATTTCTCAAAATGGGGTGGGCCACAGTTTCGCGCAGCTACCTGCAGTCACGCCCCTGGGCAGTGCTGGCATGGAGCGTGGTGGCAGCCCTAGGAGCCATTGTGCCTTCGCTGGCGCTGCAAGGGCTTCTGCCTGAATGGACGGGCTGGGCTAAGGAGTTGGCCGAAGAGACCAACGAGCAGCTGGCAGGGCTGATGACCATTCCCGGCGGCTACATAGTGGTGGCTCTGCTGCCGCCGGTGGTAGAAGAGCTGGTGTTTCGCGGTGCGGTGCTGAAAAGTCTGCTGCAGTGGAGACCGCAGCACCCCTGGCTGATGATAGTCTTCTCGGCACTCATCTTCTCGCTGGCGCATCTCAACCCAGCACAGCTGCCTCACACTTTTCTCGTCGGGCTGTTCTTAGGATGGATGTACATGCGCACAGGGAGCATTGTTCCCGGAGTGGCTTATCACTGGGCGAACAACACTGCCGCCTACGTGCTTTTCCATCTCTACCACGACCCGCAGTCGGTATCCGACATCATCGGCCCGGAGACGCGGTCGCTGCTCTTGGCGCTTCTCTTCTCGCTGTGCATACTCATTCCTGCCTTATTGCAGCTGCACTTGCACATGCGCAAAGACGTTGGCTCAGCGGGCTGACATGTCGTAGGCGTGCACCGGATAGTCGATGGTGAAGTGCAGTCCGCGGCTTTCCTTCCTCTCCAATGCGAAACGGGTGATGAGGTATCCCACATTAATCATGTTGCGCAGCTCGCAAATGTCGCGGGTAGCGCGTACACGCTTGAAGAGCCGTTCGGTCTCCTCGTAGAGCATGTCGAGACGGTCCCAGGCGCGGTGCAGTCGCAGGTCGCTGCGCACTATGCCTACATAGTTCGACATAATCTGGTTCACCTCACGCACGCTCTGTGTGATGAGCACTTTCTCCTCGTTGGTCATCGTACCCTCATCGTTCCATTCCGGCACGCGCTCATTGAATTCATACAGGTCGACGTGCTGTAGCGAGTCTCTCGCTGCGGCATCGGCGTAGACCACAGCCTCGATGAGCGAGTTGGAGGCCAGACGGTTGCCGCCGTGCAGTCCAGTGCACGAGCACTCGCCAAGGGCATAGAGTCGCTCTATCGACGATTGTCCGTTGAGGTCAACCTTTATGCCGCCGCACATGTAGTGAGCGGCAGGGCGCACAGGTATGTAGTCGGTGGTAATATCAACGCCCATCGAGAGGCACTTCTGGTATATATTGGGGAAGTGGTGGCGCGTCTCGGCCGGGTCTTTGTGGGTGACGTCGAGGCACACGTGGTCAATGCCGTGCATCTTCATCTCCTTGTCGATGGCACGGGCCACAATGTCGCGTGGAGCCAGTGAGAGGCGCTCATCATATTTCTCCATAAACGTCTCGCCGTTGGGCAGCTTCAGTATGCCGCCGTAACCGCGCATGGCCTCGGTGATGAGGAAGGCCGGGTGGGTCTCCTTGGGGTTATGGAGCACAGTGGGGTGGAACTGCACGAACTCCATGTCCTGCACTGTGCCCTTGGCACGATATACCATGGCTATGCCGTCGCCAGTGGCAATGACGGGGTTGCTGGTAGTAAGGTAGACGGCTCCGCATCCGCCAGTGCACATCACGGTAATTTTCGAGAGATAGGTATCTACTTTCTGCGTGTCGGGGTTGAGCACGTAAGCGCCGTAGCACTGTATGTGTGGCGAGCGGCGGGTAACGCGCACGCCCAGGTGATGCTGTGTGATGATTTCCACGGCAAAGTGGTTCTCCTTCACAGTGATGTCGGGGCAGGCGCGCACGGCCTCCATCAGCCCGCGTTGTATCTCAGCGCCGGTGTCGTCGGCATGGTGCAGTATGCGGAACTCTGAGTGTCCGCCCTCGCGGTGCAGGTCGAAGGTGCCGTCTTCCTTGCGGTCGAAGTTTACGCCCCACTGCACCAGCTCCTTTATCTGCTCTGGGGCACAGCGCACCACCTGCTCCACTGCGGCACGGTCGCTGATGTAGTCACCGGCAATCATCGTATCCTCTATGTGCTTGTCGAAGTCGTCCACGGCCAGGTTGGTAACCGAGGCCACGCCGCCTTGTGCGAATGAAGTGTTGGCCTCGTCGAGGCTTGTCTTGCAAATCAGGCACACCGAGCCTTTCTTCTCACGTGCCACCTTGAGGGCGTAGCTCATGCCAGCCACGCCGGCTCCTATAATCAGGAAATCATACTTATGGACCATAGCATTATGTAATTTAATGTTGCAAAAATACACAAAAAAGCCGAAAGTGCAAAGATTTCGGCATAAAAAATGCTAATTAGCGCAAAAATACATAGTAATTGTTTTGCTGCCAATAATGTTTTTTGTACCTTTGCGGCAAAAGAACACACGACAAATGTCCTGCATATTACATTTAGAAACGAGCACGCAGATGTGCTCCGTGGCCGTGAGCGACGACACGCAGGTGATATACCACGAGGAGGAGCGCAGCACTGAGAAAGGAATGAGCGCCGAGCGACTGGGGTCGATGGTCGACGAGGCAATGTCGTTTGCCGACAGCCATGCCATACCATTCGATGCAGTAGCCGTTAGTGGCGGTCCCGGTTCCTATACTGGGCTGCGCATTGGTGTGTCAATGGCCAAGGGTATATGCTATGGCCGCGACCTGAAGTTGGTCAGTGTGCCCACGCTACAGCTACTGTGCGTGCCTGTGCTGTTAAGAGAGGCCACTACTGACGACGCCCTGCTCTGCCCCATGCTCGATGCCCGTCGCATGGAGGTGTATGCTGCTGTCTACGACCGTGCCCTGCATGAGGTGCGCCCCGTTCAAGCCGATGTGGTGACCGACCAGACCTATCGTCCGTGGCTCGACCAGCAACCGGTATACTTCTTCGGCCCGGGAGCGAAGAAGTGTATGGACATCATCAACCACCCCAACGCCCGCTTCATAGATGGAATAGAACCGGTGGCAAGGTGGATGCAGCCGCTGGCCGAGCGCCGATTGCTGAACGGGCAGACGGAAGACGTGGCCTACTATGAGCCTTTCTATTTAAAAGACTTCGTGGCAAAACTGCCCAAAAGCATGATTTGAAAAGTGGCTGCCATGCCCTCTCCTTCATGAGGAGATAATTAAATGATCGTAAAACCGTAAATCGTAAACAAACAAGGTGAACATACAAGGATTAGACTACAACACCCAACGGCCCAAGATGCCGATGCCGGAGTATGGGCGTGAGATACAGAAGATGGTAGAGCACGCCGTGAGCCTGACCGACCGCGAGGAGCGGCTGCGCTGTGCCAAAACCATAGTGAAGCTCATGGAGACGAAAGTGCCCCAGATACGCGAGAACGTGGGCTACCAGCAGACGCTCTGGGACCATCTCTACCTGATGAGCGGCCGGCAGTTAGACATAGACTGGCCTTACGACGTGAGCCAGGCCGAGCACATCAACGTGAAGCCCACGCCCATGCCGCGCCCCGCCACCAAGATTGGCCTGCGGCACTATGGGCGGCTGGTAGAGGAGCTGTGGGAGCAGCTGAAGACGATGCCCGCAGGCCCTGAGCGCGACGAGCTGGCACGATATACAGCCAACCAGATGAAGCGCGACCTAGTGCTGTGGGGCCACGGCTCTATCGACGACGAGAAAGTGGCTGATGACTTGGCACACTACACTGACGGCAAGATACAGCTTGACCTGCAGACCTTCACCTTCGAGCGCTTTGTACCCGCCGAGGAGATGCCGGCCACAGGCAAGAAGAAAAAAAAGAAGTAACTGCCGTAAATAGTAAAACAGTAAATCGCAAATCGTAAATTGGCATCATTCATCATAGAAGGCGGACACCCATTGAGCGGTACCATCACCCCGCAGGGAGCTAAGAACGAAGCCCTGCAAGTGATTTGTGCCTCCCTGCTCACTGACGAGCCGGTGACCATCAGTAACATTCCAAACATACGCGACGTCAAGAATCTTATACAACTGCTGAAAGACATTGGGGTGAAGGTAATAGCCAACAGCCCCGAAGGCTCTAAGGCCGACACCTCGCTCGAGAGCACAACAGCAGAATTCCCCTTAGCGCCTACAGGGGGGACTATGACATTCCAGGCCGACGAGCTGAACCTCGACTACCTGCAGAGCGACGCTTTCGTACAGAAGTGCGCCGAGCTGCGCGGCTCGGTAATGATGATAGGTCCGCTTCTGGCCCGCATGGGAAAGGCAGTCATTGCCAAACCGGGCGGCGACAAGATAGGGCGGCGCCGCTTAGACACGCACTTCCTGGGCTTTGAACGCTTGGGTGCTCACTTCAACGCCATGCCTGAACGCGGCGTCTATGAAATAACCGGGAGCGAGTTGCGCGGCAGCTATATGTTGCTCGACGAGGCATCGGTCACGGGCACTGCCAACATCATCATGGCTGCCGTGCTGGCCAAAGGCACCACAACCATCTACAACGCCGCCTGCGAACCCTATGTGCAACAGCTCTGCCGCCTGCTCAACCGCATGGGAGCGCGCATCAGCGGCATTGCCTCCAATCTGCTCACCATCAATGGCGTGGCAAAGCTGCATGGCGCCAAGCACCGCATACTGCCCGACATGATTGAGGTGGGATCGTTCATTGGCATGGCTGCCATGGTGGGCGACGGTATACGTATAAAAGATGTGTCGCTGCGCCACCTTGGCATTATACCCAGCACTTTCCGGCGCATGGGCATCCGTATAAAGGTGGAGGGCGACGATCTCTTCATACCCCGCATGCGCCACTATGAGATACAGTCGTTCATCGACGGCACCATCATGACGCTGGCCGACGCTCCCTGGCCTGGCCTCACGCCCGACCTGCTGTCGGTGCTCATCACTGTGGCTACGCAGGCTCGGGGCAGCGTGCTCTTCCATCAGAAAATGTTTGAGAGCCGGCTCTTCTTCGTCGACAAGCTCATTGACATGGGCGCACAGATTATTCTGTGCGACCCCCATCGCGCCGTCGTGGTGGGTCACGACCGCAAGTTACAGCTGCGCGGCGGACGCATGTCGAGTCCCGACATTCGCGCCGGCATAGCCCTGCTCATCGCTGCCCTCAGTGCCAAAGGTGTGAGTCGCATCGACAACATTGAGCAGATAGACCGAGGCTACGAAAACATTGAAAACCGCCTAAATGCCCTGGGCGCCCGAATCACCCGTATGACGTAGTTTCAACAAAAGCCCCATGATAAAACCCGAAGAAGTGTTCCGCATAGGCCGCCTCGGCAAGCCCCACGGCGTGAAAGGCGAGCTGACAATGCAAGTCGAGGATGACGTGTTCGACCGTGTCGAAGCCGACTTCCTGGTGCTACTCGTCGACGGCATCATGGTGCCCTTCTACATGGAGGAATACAGATTCCGCAACGACAACAGCGCACTCATTAAGTTTGAAGACGTAGACACCGTGGAGCGCGCACGGGAGCTGACCAACTGCGAGGTGTATTTTCCCCGACACTTGGCCGACGACGCCAGCGATGACTATACATGGAGTTTCTTCGAGGGGTACACCATCACCGATGCCGACAACGGCCGCACCGTGGGGCGCATTGCCGAGGTGGACGACAGCACGGCCAACGTGCTCTTCTGTCTTGACGACGGTCGCCTCATCCCCGCCGCTGAGGAACTCATAGCCGGCATCAACCATCAGGCACGCACCATTGCCATGCAACTGCCCCAAGGATTATTAGACATTCCCGTGTGATTACACCAGCATCCGGGCCATCAGCATGTCGAAGGGCGTAGTTATTTTTATGTTCTCGCGGTTGCCCTCCACCATTGTCACCTGGCGGCCGTAAGCCTCTACCACCGAGGCATCATCGGTGAATGTGTTGCGATAAGGCTGACTGAATGCGGCTTTCAGCAGCTGTATGCTGAAGGTCTGCGGAGTCTGCACCAGCCGGTATTCATCACGAAACACATTGCCCCGCTCCACATGGCGCAGGGTCTCCACTACCGGCACTACAGGTATGACGGCCTCTGCCTGGCGGGCAGCGTCGAAGCATCGGCCAATGACCTCGACAGCGACAAAAGGCCTCACACCGTCGTGCACCCCCACCACTCCCTCTGCATCGTTGGGTATCAAGTCGAGGCCGTTCTTCACAGAGTGGAAGCGCGTGCTTCCACCGTCGGCCAACAGATAAGCTGAGCCATCCCACTCCTCATGAGGCAGAGGGAAATGGTGCTGTTGGCAGAGCTCACGCCAATAGTCTTGCTGCTCGTGAGGCAACACTAATATAATTTGTAGACGTGGGTTTACCCCCCCCACCAGATGCTCTTCCTTCGTAGAGGAAGAGGTGAGAGCATACTCGTGGAAACGCATCAGCGTGCGCATCAGCACAGGGATGCCCTCCACAGGCAGGAACTGCTTAGGCACCTCTCCACCCATGCGCAGTCCCTTTCCGCCCGCCACTATAATAACGTAGTCAGTAATCATGCATATAAAGAACGTTCCACCAGCGGTGGTTATTGTTGTCTTTCCATTTTTTGTTGGTTGTTCAAATCTTGATTCCCATTTCCTTCAATACGGTGTTCAGGTCACAATAGCGAATACCTAAGGCGATACAGGCATCAGGAATCATGACGCGCTTCTTGCTGAAAGGGCTGGAGGCTTCGTATGTAACAAGCGTCATCTGTTTAGCTGCAGCAGTAGCAATAAGGTAAGCGTCTGCCACATTAGCAAAGGTATTCAAGGCCTGCTGATTGTATAAGGGGTTTGACCTTGCCCAGTTCTGAGTAACGGTATAATGGTTCATGACATCAGCATCCAAAGACAGAAAGAAAGATTTAGGTGCATTGTTCTTTACCCACTCTGTCAACTCGTCCTTGCCCTTATCTATCTCATCTTTTACCATCACACTTGTGAATATCTGTCCAGAGTTCACCATCTCCTTGAATCTTGCCCAAAAGGTTGGCCAGATGTCCATTGGCATTTCATTCTTGGAACGGATGAATATGTTGGTGTCGAAGATATATGCCATATCAAATGTTGTTAGTCATGAAGTGTTGATAGGTATTGCCATAGAGACCTGTCAGACGATAGGCATCAGTGTAGCTCAACTGACGGTTGTTGACGGCATTACGCACATGGATAGCAAATAACTTACCCACTCGCTTAACGCTAGTGAGATAGAAACTGCCTCCACCTCTCTCTCTCTTTGCGCTGACTGGACGCTTACTGTATTCCAACCAAAATGCCTTGTAAGCCTCATCACTTAGCAGCCTCAAGTCGTGTGCTCTGCGTGCCACAACGATTTCACTAACATTGAACTTACGAGAAGCCCATTTAATGTCACTATTCCACACCTCACGGATGACATCGGCAGGCACAAGAAATTCTGCTGCCACTCTGTCGCAATAGTCCTCCACATTATTGTGACCAATGAATCCATCGCCAGCATGTCCTGCACTAATGCCTAACATGATGTGTGCCGTCTCATGTATCAGCGTGAATATCTGGGCATATTTGCTGTCTGCACTATTCACAAAGATATAAGGTGCCGTCTTATTGACGAGTGCAAAGCCGCGGCACTCGCTGACTTTCAGAGCGCGATGGGTATTGTTGCCCACTACACCATTGAAGGCCAAGAATATCCCTACATCTTCCAACTTCTGTATCAAAGCGTTCAACGCCTTGTCTATACTCATTAGTTCAAATGCCCACCGTGGAGTTAATTGGAGAACTTTACGCAAACGAGCTACCGTTTCACTAATAGGAGTAGAAATCTCTATGGAATCAACCAGCTGACAGGTCTCAATCTCATTGTCAAGAAGATAGTCTTCCAACCAATCCTGCCGGCTCTGCACATTCATCACCGTATCATAGACATTCAGGTCGAAATGGTTACTCTGCCCAGCTTCGCCCCTGAACATGGGGAAAGGAATCGTCTCTGTAGGAATCTGCTGCAAAAACAGATAGCCGAACGGCACGAAGAACTTAGAAGCAAAGGCCTGCAACTGGCTAATGGTAGGCTTTTGGGCTCCAGACAGCCAATCCAGTAGCTTGGGGAATGCCTCAACAGCCTTCTCCTCACCATAACCAGCCCTCTGAAATGCCCATCTCAGAATCTCTGGCCTTACATTGTCTATCCTCGTAGCTGCCATTAGTCTGTAATTTTTTGTGCAAAAATAGTGCTTTTTCTTGAAAAAAGCAACGAATTACGAAAATTTTTCCTTAATATATGCACGTTGTGCCAACTTTTTTGTATATTTGCACACGTTTACAGCTCGTTGACGAAGATGCCCATTGAGGTGGGGGGAGCGATAGGGCTGGACACTACATGATAGAAAAGCGTCACATGATGCTTTGTCGATTGGCTTCCTGAAATTACCACAAAGAATGAGTGCCAAAGACAATGCGGAAATGATGCCACGGGTATGCTGAATACGTGTCCCCGGTGTGTGCGTGAGGGCTAACCATGCCTTCAACGCACACTTTCGGGCGTATCAGCAATACGATGCGTGGGTATCACTCTGTTCGTCAGCACTCAGGGCTGTGGTAGGCCTCAGGAAGCAGATGAGTAGAAGGTGGATACCCACGTCTTTTGTTGTGTAGTTAACTGAAAAGAAATAGAAGCCTGAATTTGGGTGTCATGAGGCGATTTATAGTTGTATTATGGAGGAAAACAAAAAACTAATTTGGGCTTACCTTTCAATGAAGAAAGGCACCTATGACAATGATTACTATTTCTATGAAGATGGAACCATTCTTCACCACTATGATCGTACTATGATGAAGTTGGATATAGAGGTATATGTCTCATCTTCAGACATTCCAGACTATGAAAAAGAGAAGATAATGACAAAGTGCAAAGAAGAGTGTTTGGACGATGTCGTTAAACAAATTGAAAGGATTTTAACAACTAAAACAACAAACGAAAATGAAAGCAAATAGTACAATGAAAAAAGTATTCTTTTCCATACTATGCACACTCGTTGCATCAGTTGCTTCTGCTACAGTTGTTACAATTGGTGGTATGAAATATGACATAAAAGGAACAAAAGCAGCTGTCATATCAAGATACGGATATGATGGTGAATATTTGAATTTTAATTTCCACTATACAGGAACATCATACACAATACCGTCTACAATTACATATAATGGAAATGAGTATGTTGTAGACAAAGTTGCAGAAAGTGCGTTTACAGGCTATTATGCAAACCATAGTGACTGCGTACAAATAACCAATATTACGCTTCCAAATACAATAACTAACATAGCAAGGTATGCATTTGAAGGAACAGGTATAAGTAAAATGATTATTCCTGCCTCTGTTAGTAAAATGTCAAATACTGCATTTGAAGACTGTAACTTACTAACAACATTAATCTATCTCTCATCTACAGCTCCTTTGGGCTGGACGGCTACTTCTAATACATATGTACCGGATAAGGTCTCATATTCAAATCCAAATAAGTCTATTAATAGTGCTTCTATCATTGAAATGATTACATTTGTGGAAAAAGAATTCTATTATACAGGACAAGCTCCATCAACTACATGGATTAATAATATGGATGGTTATGCTGTTTCTTTGACAATGCCAGAACTAGAGAAAGAAGTGGGTAGTCATTTGTTATATATTCCAGTCACTTTTTCAAAAGGAAATGAATCTCTTTCTACTGAAGTAGCATATCGATATACTATTTCCCCTGCTCCCTTAACGGTGAAAGCAGCAAATCTAAGCAGGGAATATGGAGAAGAGAATCCAAACTTTACACTTTCCTATTCAGGGTTTGTTAATGGGGAGAATGAAAGCGTGTTAGAAACGCTGCCAACCATAACCACAACAGCTACGAAAACAAGTGATGTGGGAGATTATCCTTTATCAGTCAGTGGTGGTAATGCGAAAAACTACACCTTGGTATATGAGCCAGGCAATTTGACAATAACCAAAGCACCATTAACGGCGAAAGTAGATGATGCTACAAAACAATATGGCACGGGGAATCCTGCATTTACCATCAGCTATAATGGACTGAAGAATGGGGAAACTGTACCCAAATGGTCGGAGGCTTTAAAGATTGAAACTTCTGCCACAACGCAAAGTGATGTCGGCAACTATGCTATTACAGCCACTGGAATGCCCGTCAATTATACCCTGCCTTCAATTACATCAGGAACACTTGCGGTTACACCAGCCCCATTGAAGATAAAAGCCAATGACGCAACGAGGCTGTACTATGAGCCAAACCCTGATTTTAGCTATTCGTGCTCAGGCTTTGTAAACAATGACAATGTGCAAGTGATTACCAAGTCGCCAACTTTCAATACGGATGCGACTCCAAAGAGCAACGTGGGACGTTACGAGATTATGCCTGGTGGTGCACAGGCTAAGAACTATGAAATTACGTATGAACCAGGTGTTCTTACAATCAACAAGCGCTCACTGACTGCAACCGCCAACTCATTAAGCAGAGAATATGGTGAAGAGAATCCTGAATTGACCATTGCCTATGAAGGCTTTGTAAACAATGAGAACGAAAGTGTTCTGACAGAACGCCCCATAGCCTCTACGCCTGCCACTAAATATAACGATGTAGGTACATATACAATCAACCTCTTTGGTGGCGTCAGCACAAACTATGACTTTACGCTGATAACTGGCGTACTAACAATTAACAAAGCTCCTTTGTCGGTTATAGCAAACGATGCCACTCGTGAATATGGAGATAATAACCCTGCGTTCACCTTACGTTATGAGGGGCTGAAACTAGGTGAAACGGAGCCTCAGTTGGAAAAACAAATATTGGTTGCGACAACTGCCAACATAGCCAGTCCTGTAGGTGAATACTCAATAACAGCGTCTGAGGGTGTAGCCACGAACTACCTGCTTAGCTATAATGCTGGTAAGCTGAGCATAACGCCAGCAGCATTAACGGTGACCGCTTTTTCTAAGTTCAGAAAGTATGGTGAGGAGAATCCTGAATTTGACTACAGCACCTCTTCCACCAAGCTGAGTTCTGACAAGTTTACAACATTGCCGTCACTAATGTGCTCCGCAACGAAATCAAGTCCCGTAGGCACTTACGATATCACAGTTTCAGGGGCTGTTATGCCAAACTATGAGATTAGCTATGTAGGTGGTGTCTTGACAATTGAAAAAGGCAAATTAGAGATTTCCGCAAAAAGCTATTCACGTTTGTATGGTGAAGATAATCCTGTGTTCGAGATTGACTATAGCGGTTTTGCCAATAACGAAACAGAGGCAGACCTTTCAGTTAAGCCAACGATTACATGTAGGGCAACAAAGGAAAGCAGCACAGGACAATACCCCATATTTGTGTCTGGTGCTATAGCAGACAATTACGAGATTGCTTATAATGATGGAATGTTGACCATTGATCCTTGTAAGCTCGTCATTTCTACTAAAGACTACACAAGGAGATATGGGGAAGAGAATCCTGTATTTGAGATTGCTTATGAAGGATTTGTAAACGGTGAGAATGAATCCAATTTGCTGAAGACACCGGATGTCAAATGTGTGGCAAATGCAACAACAGATGTTGGTGAGTATCCTATAACCCTCTCAGGAGCAGAGTCAGACAATTACTCATTTGAATATAACAATGGTAAACTGATTATTACTATTGCAGAACAGGAAATTATTTGGGAACAAGTTTTTGATAGCGTACGAGTGGGCGACCAAATAGAATTATTGGCCTATGCTACATCTGGACTTCCCATTAACTACACTATAAGCGATAACAGTTTGGCATCGACATATGACGCGAACGGAAAAGTCTATTTAGACTGTCTGCGGGAAGGTACATTTGTAATAAGAGCCCTTCAAGATGGAAATAACAACTATTATGCCGCAGTGAGGAAGTCAAAGACTATCACTATTGGAAACCCAAGCGGAATAAATGCGATTAATGGGCCTATCATGAAAATCCAGGCTACTTCATATGGCATCAGAGTTGTCAATGCTGATATGGGTGATACTGTCTGTGTTTATACTCTTGATGGTGTACTACAACAATCAGTTAAGGTAGATGGGAAAATCATTGATATTCCACTAACAAAACACGATATGTACATTGTCAAAGTCTGTGGGAAAACAGTAAAAATAGGATTCTAACAGACAACAGGAACTCCAACGAAGAGGCGTTTGTTCAGAGTGCTTTGAGATATAGAAAGAACTCCCTTTTTTCACTTTTGGCAATAACATATAACATAGCAGTTGACCCAAAGCAGAATAATAGCGGCAGGTCAACTGCTATATCATTGCCTCACTTTTTTTCACCCTCAATTAAACCTTTCGCCTTCCACGCCGTCAAAAGAACAGAAAACAGAAAACAGGATAACAATAATATTAATAACTAAATCAGTAGGAAGCAACGCCCCTTTCAGGATAACAACTTCAGGATAACAACAAAAATATGAGGGGCCTGCATACCGAGTAAAAAAAGAAAGGAATTGAGAAATGAAAAAGATTGTTCTTACAGTGGTAGCCATGATGACGCTGACCTTTGGTTACGCCGAAAACGGAAGTAACGGAACTGAGAGCAACAGAGTAGAGAACCGCACAGAGCGCTACGACATGAACTTCGACATGCGCCGCCTGGCCGTGAAGCTCGACTTGAACTCCAATCAGATGGAGGCCGTAGAGGCCATTCACGACTGCTTCTACAACGACATGCAAGAGGCTGCCACAGCAAGAGGCTTTGAAAGACGCCACCTGGTTCACCAGGCAGTGAGAAAGGATGCACACCAGATGCACCGCGTGCTCAACGACAAACAGTTCAACACGTACATGATGCTGCTGATGACCACACTTCACAACAGAGGACTTTAAGCCTTTTAAAAGCACCGGGGGGACAGTGATGTTCCCCCGGTGCTTTTTGTGTTGCAACAAGCTGTTCAGAGTGTTTGCATGCAAGAAGCATATCTCCCCCGACACACCCCACGCCGCTTGGCGCCAGACAAACCGTTTGCGGGAGGAAGCACCGCACGCTATCACATTCGCCCCCGTACACCACACTTCCATTCAGTTGGGAAAGATTGTTGGCAATGCTTTCGCTGACGGCTAGCAGCTCTTGGACGAGCCAAGCGGAAATAAGCCAAACATTGCCTTCACTATGACAGACTCGCGCGCGCTATATATACGCGCGCGTGACTGCAAGGTGCTTGCACCTCTTGCACCACACAGTGACCTCAGCTGCCCAGCCACACGTTCACAGCCCCCGCCATAAAGTGCATAAATATGCATTTCTGTAGAGCCGCCCCGTGAGAAAAAGTGGCCTCCGCGTGAGAAAAAGTCGCCTCCATTTTTTCACGCGGCGGCTCCGCGTGGGAGAACCGGGCCATCATGGGCCTGCAGCACGCCGTTATGCATAAATATACACACGAAGTGAATAAATATGCAGGATGAAACATACAGAAAAGCATGAGACAAATAGAAACAGTCAGCTCACACTAGCACTCCCCTCCCCTCAAGGGGAAAGGCGGGTAGGCGCTGAGGGGAGTGCCTACGGGCTCCCTGCGTCTCTTCGCCACGCAGTGCATGGTCGATGGAAGGCAAGCGTGGTGCAAGTGGTGCAAGCACCTTTCGCTCACGCGCGCGTATATATAGGGATTTTCATCCTGACAAACCAGTGCAAAGGGTGCCCGTGTATGCCATTGTGCTCCACCTGGGCACCACCACCTCCTCATGGGAGCCTGTGGAAAATAAAATAAGCTGGCGGACGAACACGGATAGACACAGCTGAGCGCGACACCTCTCTCCATGTTGTAGAGGTGTTTCCTCTTCTCAACTATGGCGACGCCCTCCCACCGCGGCAGGCAAAGAGGTGGAGCCTTTAGCGCAGGTGGGGCTCTCGGGGGGACGGACATTACATTCTGGGCAGTCAGCCCCCCACCCCAGCAGGAGCAGTTGGTGGCATCAGTCCTCAAGGGTCGCACATCTGTTCGCATGAGAGAGGGGCACCCGTGAGGAGAGAGCTGATGTGCGCTTCAGCGTGTTAAAAAAAGATAATCATGCGGCTTTTCGGCTAATAATGAGTAATTTTGCACCCTCTAAGCCCCCAATCCCCCAAAGTGAGGGAGAATGGGGTGTTGGAACAGGTGAACAGAGAATCATTATAGAGTACAATTAACATACAGTATTAACAAAAGACAATGAATATTCAGTTTGAAAGCGCCGACAAGGTGAATGGCGTGATGACCATCACCGTTGAAAAGGCTGACTACCAGGAGCAGGTAGACAAGAAGTTGAAAGATTACCGTAAAAAGGCTCAGGTGCCCGGCTTCCGCCCCGGCATGGTGCCCATGGGACTCATCAAGCGCCAATATGGCATGGCAGTGAAAGTAGACGAGGTGAACCGCATACTAGGCGAGAAACTCTATGAGTACATACGCGAGAACAAGATACAGATGCTGGGTGAGCCGCTGCCCAACGAGCAGCAGCAGCCACAGGACCTGGAGGGCGACGGCCCCTTCACCTTCATCTTCGACATCGCCGTGGCTCCCGAAATGAACGCCAGTCTCAGTGCCGACGACACAGTAGACTATTACGACATTACCGTTGACGACAAGCTCGTAGACGAGCAGGTGGAGATGTTCCAAAGCCAGGCCGGCGACTTCGTGGAGGTGCAAGAGTGGAGCGGCAACGACACCCTGAAGGGTGACCTGCGCCAGCTCGACGCCGAGGGCAACACCTTGGAGGGTGGCATCACCACCGAGGGCGGCGTCATTATGCCCAGCTACATTAAGGGCGAGGATGAGAAGAAGAAGTTCGACGGCGCCAAGCCTGGCGACATCATCATCTTCAACCCCAAGAAGGCTTATCCCGGCAACGACGCCGAGGTGGCTGCCCTGCTGAAGATAGACAAGGAGAAAGTGAAGGACCTAGAGAGCGACTTCAGCTTCCAGCTCACCGAGATTCGCCACTTCCAGCCACACGCCATCGACCAGGAGCTCTTCGACCGCATCTTTGGCGAAGGCGCCGTGAGCAGCGAACAGGAGTTCCGCCAGAAGATAGCCGACGGCATCAAGGGCCAGCTGGTGGTGAACAGCGACTTCCGCTTCCTGCGCGACGTGCGCACCTACATGGAGAAGAAGGTGGGCGACGTGGCCTTCCCCGAGGAGCTGCTGAAGCGCTTCATGAAGAACAACAACAAGGACAAGGGCGAGGACTTCGTTGAGAAGAACTTTGACGGCAGCCTGAAGGAGCTGAAGTGGCACCTCATCAAGGAACAGCTTGTCAACCAGACTAGCATTAAGGTGGAAGACGACGACCTGAAACAGGTGGCCAAAGCTGCCGTGCGCCAGCAGTTTGCACAATACGGCATGAACAACGTGCCCGACGATGTGCTGGAGAACTATGCCGAAGAGCAGCTGAAGAAGAAGGACAACATTGAAGGCTACGTGGAGCGTGCCATCGACGTGAAGCTGATGCAGGCCCTGAAGGGCATTGTGAAGCTGAACAAGAAGCCCATCTCGCTCGACGACTTCAACAAGCTTGATCAGCCCGCAGAGGCATAACTGCAGTTTAACTTCCCTTTATAAACCTCCATAAGGATTATGGCAAAGAAAGCACTTCTGATGATTCTCGACGGATGGGGAATCGGTCAGCACGGACGGGGCGACGTGATATTCAACACCCCCACACCCTACCTCGACTATCTGACTGCCGTCAGTGCACACTCGCAGCTGCAGGCCAGCGGCGAGGACGTGGGACTGCCCGACGGACAGATGGGCAACTCTGAGGTGGGACACCTGAACATTGGCGCCGGACGCATTGTCTATCAGGACCTGGTGAAAATAAACCGTGCCTGCAAGGACGGCTCCATTATGGAGAATCCTCAGGTGAAAGCAGCCTACAGCCATGCGCAGCAGAACGGGAAAAAGCTGCACCTGATGGGACTGACCAGCGACGGCGGCGTGCACTCCAGCCTCGACCACCTGTTCAAGCTCATTGAGATAGGCAAGGCCTACGGTTTGAAGAACCAGGTATTTGTACACTGCTACATGGACGGCCGCGACACCGACCCCCGCAGCGGCAAGGGTTTCATACAGCAAGTGAGCGACGTATGCGCAGCTAACGATGCCGCCATAGCCAGCATCGTGGGCCGCTTCTACGCCATGGACCGCGACAAGCGTTGGGAGCGTGTAAAGGAAGGCTACGACCTCATTGTCAACGGCACCGGCAAGCAGGCCACCGACATGGTGCAGGCCATGCAGGAGAGCTATGACGAAGGCGTGACTGACGAGTTTATCAAGCCCATACATAACGCTACCGTGAACGGCTGCATTGAGGAGGGCGACGTCGTGATATTCATCAACTTCCGCAACGACCGCGCCAAGGAGATGACCATAGCCCTGACGCAGCAGGACATGCCGGAACAGGGTATGAAGACCATACCCGGACTGCAGTACTACTGCATGACTCCCTACGATGCCAACTTTAAGGGCGTGCACATACTCTTTCCCAAGGAGAACGTAGAGAACACCTTAGGCGAGTACCTGAGCAAGCTGGGCAAGAAGCAGCTGCACACCGCCGAGACAGAGAAGTATGCCCACGTGACCTTCTTCTTCAACGGCGGACGTGAGAAGCCCTTCGACAATGAGGACCGCATACTCGTGGCCAGCCCCAAAGTGGCTACCTACGACCTGAAACCAGAGATGAGCGCCTACGAGGTGAAGGACAAGTTGGTGGCTTCGATCAAGACCCAGCAGTATGACTTCATTGTAGTGAACTTTGCCAACGGCGACATGGTGGGCCACACCGGTGTATACAACGCCATAGCCAAGGCCGTATGGGCCGTTGACCGTTGCGTGCACGATGTGATTGAGACGGCTAAGAAGAACGGCTATGAGGCCATCATCATTGCGGACCATGGCAATGCCGACAATGCCATCAACCCCGACGGCACCCCCAACACAGCACACTCGCTCAACCCCGTGCCTTTCATCTACGTCACCGACAACAACTCGGCCACGGTGAAAGACGGGCGACTGGCCGACGTGGCTCCATCCATACTGCACATCATGGGACTGGAGCAGCCTGCCGACATGACGGGCTAATGCCTCATACAGGATTAGATTCCACCAACACACGAGTGGCATCACTATAGGTAAGCGAGAGGAACTGTTCTCTCCGAAAACTTTCCGAAAAACAAAAGAAAAGAGACCTCTTTTCTTTTGTTTTTCGTTTTCTTATCCGTACCGATGGCTGGCGCCCGTAGACGCGGGGATGACGGCGCCCGTAGGCGCGGGGATGACGGCGCCCGTAGACGCGGAGATGATGGCGCCCGTAGGCGCGGGAGTGATGGCGCCCGTAGGCGCGGGAGTGATGGCGCCGTAGACGCGGGAGTGATGGCGCCCGTAGGCACTCCCCTCCCATGTAGGGGAGGGGCAGGGGTGGGGTCAGTAATATCCCCATCCGCTTACTCAAGGGCACCTCTCACCTTTCAGACTTGGGGTAATGACAGCCCTCTATGTATTGTCTAACCTGCGCTTCTTTAAGCCCTTAGAAGAATACTGACCCCACCCCTACCCCTCCCCTACATGGGAGGGGAGTGCCTACGGAGTCCCTGCGCTTTTCGCTCACTTATTCGTACCTCTGGCTGGCGCCGAAGGTACTTTCGTTCGGAAGAAGAAAAGAAAAACACGTTTTTCTTTTGTTCTTCGCTCACTTATTCGTACCTTTGCAAGCACAAATCAAAATCTTTTTTTTTAATTTACACAAACTATGGGATTAATTGAACAAATCATTGCGCGAGCTAAGAGCAACAAGCAGCGCATCGTGCTCCCCGAAGCAGAGGAGGAGCGCACACTTACCGCCGCCGACCGCGTGCTGGCCGACGACATTGCCGACCTTATCCTCATTGGAAACCCTGAGAAGGTGCACGCACTGGCTCAGGAGAAAGGGCTGAAGAACATTGACAAGGCCACCCTCATCGACCCGCTGAACTATGAGAAGAGCGAAGAGATGGCCCAGCTGCTGCAGAAGCTGCGCGAGAAGAAGGGCATGACCATTGAGAAGGCCCGCGAACTGGTGAAAGACCCGCTCTACCTGGGCTGCATGATTATCAAGACCGAGGGTGCCGACGGCCAGATAAGCGGCGCACTCTCTACCACCGGCGAAACGCTGCGCCCCGCACTGCAAATCATCAAGTGTGCCCCAGGCATCACCTGTGTGAGCGGTGCCATGCTGATGATTACCAACAAGCCGGAATATGGCGAGAACGGCGTGCTCGTGGTAGGCGACGTGGCCGTGACGCCCATGCCCGATGCCAACCAGCTGTCGCAGATAGCCGTATGCACGGCACAGACGGCCAAGAGCGTGGCAGGATTTGAAGACCCGCGTGTGGCCATGCTCTCGTTCTCCACAAAGGGCAGCGCATCGCACGAGGTGGTGGACAAGGTGGTGGAAGCCACCCGTCTGGCTAAGGAGCTCGACCCCACGCTGAAGATTGACGGCGAGCTGCAGGCCGATGCCGCACTGGTGCCTGGCGTGGGCAAGAAGAAGGCTCCCGGCAGCGAGATAGCCGGCAATGCCAATGTGCTGGTATTCCCGTGTCTGGAAGTGGGCAACATTGCCTACAAGCTTGTGCAGCGTCTCGGCGATGCCGTGGCCATAGGCCCCATCCTGCAGGGCATTGCCCGTCCCGTGAACGACCTGAGCCGCGGCTGCTCCGTCGACGACATCTATTATTTAGTGGCCATCACCGCATGCCAGGCCATGGACGCAAAGAAATAAATTCGAATTAATATTTAAAAGAAATTGGAATAATAAGAATAATTTTTTCTTACTCCTCCCATGACGAAACAAGAATACTTAGATATATACGACTTTGTGGGGGCTGCCCAAGAAGTGCATAAAACTCTTGGGCGCGGTATGCATGAACGCGTCTATCAAGAATCTCTTGCTGTGGAATTAAAACAGCGTGGTATGAGTTTTGAACGTGAGAAGCATCTTCACATGACCTATAAAGGAGTTTCTCTCGACATGACTTACATAGCCGATTTCTACTAAAAGAACATTATCATAGAGCTTAAGTCTTTGGATGGCATCAATGGTGAGAATCGGGCGCAGCTGTTCAATTACATGAGGGTTACCGGCCATGACCGAGGAATACTCTTGAACTTCGGAGAAAAGCGTCTTAGAGCAGAACGTTATTTGTACGTTCCTGATGATGATAACTTCATACTCCTGACAAAAGACAATTATAAGCTCTATATAGACGAGTGAAAAAATTATTCCTATTATTCTAATTTCTTTTAATATAAAACATTTTATTTTAATATAAAGTCTATATGAAAATTTTAGTTCTTAACTGTGGCAGCAGTTCTATTAAATATGCACTGTATAACATGGACGACAAGTCTGTGATGACAAGCGGCGGCGCAGAGCGCGTGGGCATGGAAGGCTCATTCGTGAAGGTGAAGCTGGCCAACGGCGAGAAGCGCCAAATCATGCACGACATACCTGAACACACCGAAGGCGTGAAGTTCATCTTCTCCCTGCTCACCGACCCTGAGATAGGCGTCATCAAGGACCTGAAGGAGATTGACGCCGTGGGCCACCGCATGGTGCACGGCGGAGAGAAGTTCAACAAGAGCGTCATCCTCACCGACGAGGTGCTGAAAACCTTTGAAGAGTGTTCCGACCTCGCCCCGCTGCACAACCCCGCCAACCTGAAGGGTGTGAACGCCGTGAAGGAACTGATGCCCGGCCTGCCGCAGGTGGGCGTCTTCGACACCGCCTTCCACCAGACCATGCCCCCGAAGGCCTATATGTATGCCATTCCCTACGAGCTGTACCAGAAGTACGGCATACGCCGCTACGGCTTCCACGGCACCAGCCACCGCTATGTGTCGGCCCGCGCCTGCGAGTTTCTGGGCATCAAGGCCGAGGGCACGAAGATGGTGACCTGCCACGTGGGCAACGGCGGCTCAATAGCTGCCGTAGTCGACGGTAAGTGCATCGACACCTCGATGGGCCTCACTCCGCTGGAGGGACTGATGATGGGCACCCGCGCCGGCGACATCGACGGCGGTGCCGTGACGTTCATTGAGAAGAAGCTCGGCCTCGATGCCGACGGCATGAGCAACCTCCTCAACAAGAAGAGCGGTGTGGCCGGACTCACCGGCGGCAGCAGCGACATGCGCGACTTGGAGACTGCTGCCAAGAGTGGCGACGAGCGTGCCAAGCTGGCGCAGGACATGTACTTCTACCGCATTAAGAAGTACATCGGTGCCTACGCAGCCGCCATGGGTGGCCTCGACGTGGTGGTGTTCACCGCCGGCGTAGGCGAGAACCAGGTGAGCATGCGCTCAGAGGTGTGCAAGAACATGGAGTTCCTGGGCATCAAGTTCGACGAGGAGCGCAACAAGGTGCGCGGCGAGGAGGCCATCATCTCGGCCGACGACAGCCGTGTGAAGGTGGTGGTCATTCCCACCGACGAGGAGCTGATGATTGCCACCGACACCATGAACCTGCTGTAACGAAAAGTCAAGGAGCATGTGCAAGGCATCTCTCAAGAGGGCTGTCACCGTATGCCTGGTGTGGCTGGGCACCGCTTGGGGTGCAGGAGCGCAAAACCCCGTTATCTGCGACCGCTACACCCCCGACCTGGCACCCTACGTACACGGCGACACCCTCTATCTGTTTGTTGACCACGATGAGGACGTGACGGAGAACAACTACTTCACCATGAAGGACTGGCTGCTCTACAGCACCGTTGACATGGTGAACTGGACGTATCGCGGCACGCCCCTCTCCTCGGCCACCTTCTCTGCCTGGGCCAAACAAGACAACGACTGCTGGGCCAGCCAGTGCATAGAGCGGGGCGGCAAGTGGTACTGGTATGTCACTGCCACCATCAAGGGGCAGGCCTATCCGGGCATCGGCGTGGCAGTGGCCGACTCGCCTGCCGGTCCATACCGCGACCCCATCAGGAAGCCTTTGGTAAAGGGTTGGTTCAAAATCGACCCCACCGTGTTCATCGACGACGACGGGCAGGCCTACCTCTTCTACGGCAACAACATGCTGTGGTATGCCAAACTGTCGAGGAACATGACGTCACTGGCCAGCGGCGAGAAAGAGGTGGCAACAAAGAGCGAGGCTGCCTTCGGCCCCTTCAAGGGCTACAACGACGATGGCACACCGAAGACCAACTTCGAGGAGGCGTCGTGGATATACAAGCGCAACGGCAAGTACTACCTTGAGTATGCTGCCGGCGGAGTGCCCGAGCACTGGGCCTACTCCACTGCCGAGAAGATTACAGGGCCGTGGACCTATCAGGGAAAGGTGATGGGGCAGGCACAGAACAGCTTCACCATTCATGGGGGCAGCGTGGAGTTCAGAGGCCATCACTATATGTTCTACCACAACGGCAAGCTCAGTGGCGGCGGCGGGTTCAAGCGCTCCACCTGCGTAGAAGAGTTCACTCGCGGCGACGATGGCAGCCTGCCCTTCATTGCCTTTACCACAAAGGGAGTCACTCCGCTGCAAACCGTCAATCCCTTCGTGCTGCAAGAGGCCGAGACCATCAACCAGAGCCAGGGCGTGAAGTGCGAAGGCGACCACAACGGCTGCTACGTCACCAACATCAGCAGCGGCGACTACATCAAGGTGCGGGGCGTAGACTTCGGCCAGGAGGGCGCACAATCGTTCACCGCCAGGATACGGGCCACACAGAAGGGAATGCTCGTGGTGCGCATAGGCAGCAAGGGCGGCACCGTGAAGGCACGTCTTAACATAGAGCCTACCGACGGCGAGTGGGTACAGCTATCCTGCGACCTCACATCGCCACCCCTCAACGGCCTGCGCGACCTCTTCTTCACCTTCACCGGCTCCGGGCAGTCGCTCTTCGACTTCGACAGCTGGCAGTTTCATGCGCAGAGCGTGGCGGGCATAGGCAACGCTGCACGCCTCAACGACGAAGAAGGAACAGCCAGCAGCCAATGCTACGACCTGCAGGGGCGGCCGGTGGCCCCGCGTCCATCGCCCGGACTGTACATCAAGGGCGGCAAGAAACAATTGGTGCGCTGATGATGGCCTTAACGCAGCGCACATCAACAGCCTTTTAAAGCTTGCGAAGAACCTCTTCAAGCGCAGGGTGCCCGTAGGCGCTCCCCGCCCCTGTAGGGGAAAGGCTACGGGTAGGCGAGCTTGCTCGGGAATGGGGCAGGGGTGGGGTCAGTATCTTTATAAGGGCTGAAGCCAATTCGAATACAAAGCAAACAATTAACAATTTTGAAGTTGTTCCCGACACGAATAAAGGGTATGAAACCATGGCATTTGATTTTATTAAAACTTTATTAATGTCAAAAGAAGAGAAGGCGAAAATTTCCCACATCAAAGCGTTGATAGCAACAGCTCTGGCTGATGGAAAGGTCGATGAAGCAGAGAAGGCCATGTTGACAGTGGTTGCCGCGAAAGAAGGGATTTCAGATAAAAAACTAAAGTCAATTCTTGATGGAAAAAGCAATGTAAAATTCACTGTTCCAGATGATGAGGAAACCAAGCTGGAATATCTAAAAGACATGGTCACAATGATGCTGATAGATGCCAACCTCAACGAGAAGGAATTGAAGTTGTGTATCTCTGCAGGTAAGGCGTATGGCCTTCCCGACGAGAAAATCAAAGAAGTACTCAATGAGGGAGTTCAGACTTTCGTTCAAGCTCATGAGAAAGCAAAAGAGTCAATAGCCAAGGAGAAGGATACCGCTTACGACAAGACCTCAGGATTGACGGTGAAAGTGGTTGATAATCCCGGATTGAAAACTCCACGTCCTCCTTTCTCTGACGAAGAGGCCTTTGCCATGGGAACGCTAGCCATCTCTCTCGTAGGTTCTTCATTTAATCATCCAGAAGCCATGCTGGTTTTTGCACAAGAATATGAAGGATATACGGCTGGAGAAGTGAAATCTGTCATGAATAATGTGACAACAGAAATACCCAAAGCCCTGTCTGTCTTCCGGGAAATGACAGACCCTTTGAAGAAAAGTTATGCTGCAGGATTTTTTGCTGCAATCATCAAAGCCTGTGGAGCCGCTGAAAATGTAGAGAAAGTGCGAGGTTGGCATAACTGCGTGGAGCAATTCCTCAATATTTCTGGAGAAGTGGCAAAAAGCATTGAGGATGGTGTAAAGTGGTATAATCGTTTTGAGCATGGAAAAAAACAATAGTTTCTGACCTAAACAACCCTTGTTCGGGCAGATCTGCCGGGGTGGGGTGTTGATTGCCCTAAGAGTAATGATTGTTCAGAGAGCCCATAAAAGTTTATACTAATACTAAAAGCTTAAACGACATGAAACAAAAACTATTGACAAGCCTTTTACTGATGGTTTGCAGCTGGTGCCTCAGTGTGGCAGCTGCGCAAGGCACACCACTATTGAGAACCCACGTGGAGAGCGGCGATGTGGAAGGGCAGGCCGACGGGCCCCTCGCCATATTCAAGGCCATACCCTACGCTGCACCACCTGTGGGCGACCTGCGCTGGCGGGCACCACAGCCCCCGCAGCCCTGGGAGGGTGTGCTGAAAACCGATAAGTTCGGCCCGTGGCCGCCACAACCCACACGCCCCGGGCTCACCGCCAGCATGATGAGCGAAGACTGCCTCTACCTAGGCATCGCCACCCCCGCCACCAGTGCCAGCGACCGCCTGCCCGTGATGGTATGGATTCACGGCGGCGGATTCCGCACCGAGCACTACGGCGGCGACCTGTGGAAGCACCTCGCCCTGCGCGGCGTGGTGGTGGTCAGCGTGGAGTACCGCACCGGCGCCCTCGGATTCATGGCGCACCCCGAGCTGTCGAAGGAATCGGCAGAAGGGCACAGCGGCAACTATGGCCTGCTCGACCAGATCTTCGCCCTGCAGTGGGTGCAGCGCAACATTGGCAACTTTGGCGGCGACGCAGGCTGTGTCACCATCTTCGGCGAGAGTGCCGGTGCCATCAGCTGCAGCATACTCTGCGCCTCGCCCCTGGCCAAAGGGCTCTTCCACCGCTGCATCAGCCAGAGCGGAGGCTCCTTCGCCCCCTGGAGCAACCAGTCGCGCAGCATAGCCACAGGCGCCTCGCAGCGCGGCGCCGAGCAGCAGGGGCTGGCCTTCCAGAAGCACCTGAAGAAGAAGAACATCAAGCAGATGCGCAAGCTCACCGCCATGCAGCTCTGTGGCGACAGCGTGGGCTTCGGCGGTTTCTGGCCCTGCGTCGACGGCTACGTCATCACCGACGATCAGTACCGACTCTATGAGCGCGGCGAGTACAACGACGTGCCCGTCATCGTCATGACCAACAGCGACGAGGGCATACTCTTCTCCGGTCCGCAGGGCAGCGACGGCGGCATTGACCCTGCCCGGCTGCGCAAGACCGCTGAAGACCTCTTCGGGCCCATGGCCGACGAGATGCTGCGCTACTATCCTGCCAGCACCCCCCGCGAGGCCCTCTACGCCAACTGCGACGTGTTTCGCGACATGGGCTTCGCCTGGCCCAGCTATGCATGGGTGAGCCTGCAGGCCAAGACGGGCAAGAGCGCCGCCTACGCCGCCTACCTGGCACAGCCCTCCACACGCAGCTTCGCCAACAGTCCGCTGCGCCGTGGCGTGTCGCATGCCGACGACATACTCTATCTGAACGGCGAGTTCCTCACCCAGCCCGACAAATATCCCGCCGAGGCCGCCGTGGCCGAGATCATGCAGCAATACTGGGTGAACTTTGCCAAGACGGGCAACCCCAACGCCAAGGGACTACCCTACTGGCCCACCTTCAACGAGGACAAGCCCACCACCATGCAGTTTAGCAACGGCGCCTCGCTCATCATGCGTCCCCACCGCGACCAGATAGACTTCATTGACCGTTTCTACCGATGGAAGCGTGAGCAGACAGAACAGGAACGCAGCATACAATAACCCACAGACGCAGTCCTTGGCTATATGAAAGAGAAAAGAATCCTCGGGGCCATACTGGTGCTCCTCCTGCTGAGCACCGTGGCTGGGGCGCAAACCAGCTTCACACAGCCCACCACACTGTATATCATGCACAGCAGCGGCAACCATCTGGAAAGGGGCAGCGACGATGGCGGCTGGATAGAGTCGCCCACGAAGAGCAGCCCGCAGAAGATGACCATCAGCCCCGTGGGCCAGGGCTACTATACCATTCAGACCGGCAACATGTTCCTCTCGCTGGCAGGACAGTGGAACTCAAAGTTCATTGCCTCCTCGACAGGCGACGAGGCCAAATGGGCCATTGAGTCGGCCTCGGGACAATACGTCAAGCTGCGCTGCAAGGCCAACAACAAGTATCTGGGCACCGACAGCAACGAAGCCCATCAGAAGGCGTTTACCGACAAGAGTGGCAGCGACATGAAGCACCTGTGGTATTTCAGCGACAACGTCAGGCAGGCGCCACCCGCCGACACCCTGCGCTACATCGTGTCGCCGCAGGTGGTGCGCCAGCACTTCGACGGCTGGGGCGTGTCGCTCTGCTGGTGGGCAGGACAGTGCGGCAAGTGGACCGACAGCAAGATTGACGAGATTGTCAACTGGCTGGTCAGTCCCACAGGACTCAACTACAGCCATTTCCGCTATAACATTGGCGGTGGCGACGACCCGCAAAACCGTCACTGCACCAAGCACCACATGGGCAACGGCAAGGGGCTGCGCGCCGAGATGGAGGGCTTCAAGGACTTCAGCGGCGACGAGTACCACTGGGACCGCGACGCCGCCCAGCGCAAAATCATGCTGAAAATAAAGGAGAAACGCCCCGACGCCGTGTTCGAGGCCTTCAGCAACTCCTGCCCCTACTACATGACCTACAGCGGTTGCGTCAGCGGAAATACTGACGGCGGCAAGGACAACCTGAAGCCCGAATACTACGAGGAGTTTGCCCATTACCTCGTTGACGTCTGCAAGCACTACAAAGACGAGTACGGCATAGAGTTCAAGACGCTGGAGCCCTTCAACGAGAGCGTCACCAACTTCTGGTATGCCAACGGCCCGCAGGAGGGATGCCACTTCGACTATGAGTCGCAGATAAAGTTTGTGCAGGTGCTGGCGCCCGTCCTGAAGGCTTCGGGGCTGAACACCATCATCGCTGCTGCCGACGAAACCAACGTTGGGCTGGCCGTCGAGGGCTTCAAGCGCTTCATCTCAGCCGGTGCCAACAAGCTCGTGGGCCAGTGGAACACCCACACCTATTCAGGCAGCAACGTTGACCGGGCCCGCTTTGCACAGCTGGCACACGAAACGGGCAAGGATCTCTGGATGAGCGAGACAGGCAGCGGAGGCAGCGGCATAGGCGGCAACCTGGCCATGGCGCAGCGCCTCTTCGACGACATGCGCTACATACAGCCCGAGGCATGGTTCGACTGGCAGTATATGGAGGAGGCCAACGACCAGTGGTGCACCATACGCGGCAGCTTTGCCAACCAGACCTATTCGAAGGTGAAGAACTACTACGTGCGCCAGCAGTGCTCACGCTTCATCAAGCGCGGCTACGACATCATCACCTCGCTCTGCCCGCAGTCGCTGGCAGCCGTCAATGCCGCACGCGACACCCTGGTGCTCGTAGCCCTCAACGAGGGAGCTGCCGGCGCCCACGTCGTCGACCTCTCGCTCTTTGCCCAGCAGCCCGACCGCAGCAGCATACGCGCCTACCGCACCTCAGCTAGCGAGAACCTGGCCAGCGCCCTGAGCAGCGTGAAGTGCAACGGCAGCAAGCTCACACTCGCCATGCCCGCACAGAGCATCACCACGCTGGTCATTCCACTGCAGTCGGAAGCCACAACCATCAGCACCTTACTCACCGACGGCTGCACCTATCTCATCGTGCCACGTCAGGAGACCACCCGCGCCGTAACCGCCAAGAAAGCACCAGGCGCCACAACAGCCAAGGTCACACTTGAAGACACCGACTATGGCGAGGCACAGCGCTGGCGCCTCACCGCAGAGGGGCAGGGCACCTACAGCCTGCAGAACGGTCTGGGGCTGCGGCTCACCGCCCATCGCGCCGCCGCCAGCTCGTCGCTCACCGCCATTCAGAACAGCGCCAACGAGCAGACCTTCTACATAGACGAGGTAGACTATCCCTATTTCAAAATCCTTGCTGCGCGCGGACGCACACACGGCCTCGACCTTGCCAACGCATCGTCAAACGCCGGCACCACCGTCGACATCTGGCAGTACAAGGAATCGTCGAACACCACGCCCACTCACAGGCAGTGGATGCTCGTGCCCCTGGTGCCGCCCTCAAGCCTCAATGGCATAGCCACCCTTCACCGCGACAACGATGGCGCCGAGCCCGCCAGGGCTGGCATCTACGACCTCTCCGGGCGCCGCATCAGCAGCAGCCACGCACTGCCCAGCGGGCTCTACATAGTGAATGGCAGGAAAATGAGTATAAAGCGCTGACGTCATGAGCGGATTTACAAAATAAGTGAAAAACAGCAAAAAGTTTTGTTATTTTTGTTCGCCCTGATAATCAGCGAGTTAGCTTTTTTACCCCTGTAAACACTGCGTAGACACCCGTATACACCTGCGTTTTACACAGAGTTTTTCTTTACAAATCTCTCAAAACCCCCATAAACACTGCGGAAGCGCAAAATGCACATACCTCAGAAGCTGCAGCCCAGGGCGAGCTCGAGTGTTGTGCAGTCTTTTCCGCAGCTGTATTCATAGGTGTGGTTTGCCTTTCGGTGTGTGGCGGCAAGGCGTATATGGGGCTTTAGGCTGTGGTGTGTCAGGGCAAAGGCATAGGCAATGCTTCCCCCTGCGCTATACTGCGGAGCCACGGTGTGCTGATACTCTCGCCAGAGCCAGGCATCCATGGTGGCGGGAGCGCTCTGCTTGTCTGAGGGCTGCACAAAGGTGCGGTCGGTGGCGGGTGCTCCTCCCCCCTTCTGATAGGAGGCGTTGATGGTGAATGTCCAGACGCCCCTCTGCGCTATGCAGTTTCGGGTGGCCATGAGTGTGGTCTGTGTGGTGTGTAGGTGCTGCTGCCGGTAGTAGGGATAGAGATAGGCCGTTAGCTGTCGGCTGCGCCTGCTGAGGCACGCCGTGAAGGTGTAGGTGGGGCACTCGCCCCTGATGCCCACATCGGCGGTGAGGGCTATGCTGCTCTTTTGCCACAGCTTGTTAGCGGTCTTCACCGGATGGTAGTATTCATAATAGTAGGCTCCCGAGGAGTTGGTGCGCTCGCGGTAGTTGTTGGCCAGGTTTTCCAGGTTCTCGCTGTTGAGGGCCACGTGTGCGGTGAGCAGCGCTTGCCTGAGGGTGTATGCCACACGTGCCTCGCATCCCAGCAGGTGGGCGTGGTGGCGTGTGTAGACGATGGTGGCGGGCGACTTTCTGCCGTAGTATCCTTTGCGGCGTGCATAGGCGAGCGATGAGTAGACAGCCAGGGGCCCGCTCTCCAGCGAGAGCTGCAGCGCGGCTCCGTTGTAGTTGTCGACGAGTGGCTGCTCTCGCCCTTTGTCGGTATATCCTCCGCTGCCCCACTGCTCTACACGGCCCATGAAGGCGCCATAGTCGATGAGTGTCTTATACACCTTATCCTCGCGCCCATAGAGGCTGAAGGTGAGGCTCTCGGCAGTGCGCCGGTAGAGATAGTGTGCCCCCAGGCTGAGCCCCCGTGCCACATCGGCTCTGATGCCAGCGGTGAAGGTCATGTCCATGAGCTTGCCCTTGTGGCGCAGGTCTTTGTATTTGGCATTATTGGCAGCAGTGTAGTCCAGTCGTATGCCTGCAGCCACGTATCGCCCTGTGTGGCGGCCGAGGGTGCAGGCGTCTACTCCCACTGCTCCGCTGAGGCGGTAGGTGTCGCGGTGCTTGGTGCCAGCGCCGGTGAGTGAATCCTCCACCAGGTCGAAGGGCTTGGCGTGTGGGCTGATAAAGGCTGTAGCCGCCATGTCGTGGCCAGAGAAGCTGTTGCAGGTCATGGCTCCGAAGAGCACGGTGCGCTCACTGACGCGTGTGAACGACTCTACGCGGGCTGTGGCTTGGAGTGCGTTGGGCGACTGATACCAGTCCACCAGCCCGCCCCTGCTCTTTGTCAGCGACAGCTCTGCCTCGGCCGTGGAGGGGCGCTGCAGGCGTGTCAGCCCTGCTGCGTTCTGGCTGGTGAGCCACGCGTCGGTGCGCTTCACAAACTGGTAGTTGCGAAGCAGCAGGGAGTCTTGGCCGTAGCAGGGCGAGGCCACGGCCAAGACTGCAGTGATGATTATCAGTTGCGGAGAGAGCACTTCTGTCGCTCGTGGAAATCGTTGGTAGAGTTGTTGGTGTCTATATAAACGATGTGTGCGCCGTTCTTCATGCTGGCCTCTGCATCGATGCCGCTGGGGTCGGTCGACTCGTCGACGCCCAGAGCATAGCCATACACCAGTTTGCCGGCATTCTCGGGCAGGGCCTCGGTGGCCTCCTTGTCAACATTACGGTAGAGCACGTGCCCCAGCTGATGGGTGAGCGTGGCGAATCCGGCGTCGACATGAGCTGTGAGGCGCTTCTTGCTGTCGCTGACCCTTGTTTTCTGAAACACCTCCATGCCGTCGATGATCCAGCTGTTGGCCACCTTCAGACAGGCATTGATGTCGCTTGCTTCGCCCCCGTCGTACCAGATGTTGTCGGCATTGTCGGCAAATGCAGCGGGGTCGACGCCCTGGGGCTGGAACACGAAGACGGCGGGCGATGTGTTGCTCAACGGCCATGAGTTGGCCACTCCCAGCCGCTTGGCCTTCAGATAGTGTGAGGTGGGAATGACGCTAGCAGGAGTGGGATACCAGGAGGTGTTGGCAAACCCGCTCTCAGGGTCGTACATGCAATAGTACTCTGCATGGGCATAGTTCACCGACTGGCTGTAGGTCTGTGTGTTGTCTATGGCTCCGCTCACGTTGACAACGACCTGCGAGTAGGGCTCTATGCTCAGGCTGTAGGGATACCACCACAAGCCTCCGAAGGCAGGGGTGAACCCTTCGGCCTCGTAGGACAGTTTGCCGTCGTCGGTGTAGTTCTTGTTGTTGGCATGGCCATTATAGGGCGATGCGAATGCTATGCAGAGGTTGTTGACCACCGCCTTCTGGGGGCAGTTGTTGTAGAGCACGATGCACTTGTCGTTAGAGAATGCGCCCGAGCCCTCGTCCTTGGGGCATCCGCCATTGTAGAGCTCCTTGATGATGATCTGGTCTACATTGGCGTCGGCCTCGTAGGGCATCTGCTGCACGTAGTGTATGTCCTTCACGTCAGAGGTGCTGATTTCGGTCTTCGTGCCGTCGGCGTGTGTAATCACCATCTTCCATTCACTCTGTGCATGAGCACCGGTTGCTGTTGCCACAAGGGCAATGACAGAAAGTATCAGTTTTTTCATAATGCTTTGTTTTTTTATGCTTTTTGTATGGTTATGATTTCTTTCGCATGTTCTGATGTTGATGGACGTGCCCCCCGGCTATTTTCTCACCTTGAACGACTTGCCGGGCGTATGGAGCACGTAGACGCCCCTGGGCAGGCTCGTCAGGCTGATGCTGGCACGCCCGTCGCGGTCGGCCTTGACGGTGGTCAGCAGCTTGCCGTCGATGGCACACACGCTCACAAGGGCTCCCGGCTGGAGGCCTTCGAAGCAGGCTTCGCCCAACGAGAACTGCAGCCGGCTATGGGCTGCGGCGCTGCCTTCTGTCTCTTCCACACTGGTGACGTCCATCTCGCCATACGTCAGCGTCAGGCCTTCCAGCCCTACGGTGAGCGTCTGGTCGCCACAGCTCACCACCATGTTGCTGCCACTGTAGGTAATAACGGGCGCCTGGGCCAGTGCAAACTTACTGACGGCGCCACTGCTCTCGGTCAATACCAGGCACTTCACCGGGGCTGCCATTGCCCACAGGGGCAACAACAGTGCCACGAGTGCCAAAATAATTACTGCTTTTTTCTTCATGTTTTTTAAAATTTAAAATTGAAAGACTATTAATGTACTACCCTTTTCTTCGACATGGTGAGCTCCAGGTCCACCACATTGCTGCTGTCGGGCGCGACGATGATCATGCTCCTTACGCCGTTGAAGTTGTATCGCCACCAAGTGTCGCCCAGCGAATCGACAAACTGCGTACTGCTGCTGCTCTCATAGATGCCTGGGGGCACTTGAAACGCTGCTCGTCCGCTACGGTCGGTTGCACTGACAAAGACACTGGCATAGGCATCTCTCAGTTCTACCGTGGCTCCGGCATAAGGCTCGATGCTGCCCTCAGGATAGACGAGCCGCACGGTGAGCAGGCAAGTGTCCATGGACTCGTCGTAGCTGCAGGCCAGGCAGAAGCAGGAGGTGAGAAGGAGGAGGCAGGAGGTGAGTGGGTTCATATCTTCAGTCTTAATGAAAGTCCATAGTAATAGCTGGGCACGTAGCCACTGTCGAAGAGCGAGGTCTTGAGGTCGGTCTGCGAGGAGTGAACCATCTTCATGGTGTTGTAGAAATTGTTAGCATAGAACGACACGCTGACGTGGCTGCCTATCTCTTTCGTCACACTGAGGTTAGCGCTGTAATAACAGCTCAGCCGGTTGGCATTCATCACGTATGCATAGTTAGAGCGCACCACCAGTTTTGCCAAGTCGTTATAGAGTGTCTGGTCATGGTCTTTCGCCCACAGGAACTTCTCGGCAAAGGGTATCAGTTCGTCGGGATGCTCCCATGTAGAATAGCTCTCAGGATAAAGGGCCATGTACTTGTTTTCGGTGTTGCCGTCGTAGGGCACGCCGAAATAGTCGGCACTGTTCTCCAATATGATGCCGCGTGGGCCATGGGAGAATTCGCTCAGCTGGCGGCGGTAGTTATAGAGCGACGACTCTACGCGAGCCGACACGATGAGGCGTATGCGGGGAATGTGGGTGGTCAGCGTAACGTTGAGGTTCAGCTGCCGGGAGAGTGCCCCGTTGCCTATGGCTGCGTTGGCGCTGTAGTTTGTGCTGCTGACATTCGACCCCCGGTAGTAGCCCACATACTGATAGAGCTGTTGGCCCGTCATGGTGGAGTTGACGCCCAAGGGGATGTCGGCAAAGAGCACGTCGTCGATACCTTTATAATAATAGTAGTTGCCGTCGATGCGGAGGGAGGTGAGCAATGCCTTGATGGGTGCAAAGTCTACTATCCATTCCAGTCCGTAGCGGTTCACGGGGGTGGCGTTGACATACTGGGCTGTCACGGCGTAGGTGCGCCGCAAAGTGCCAGCCAACTCACGCCCGGGCACTGCTCCCGTTGCATCGCTCACAGTGACGACGCCCGTCTGACGGTCGATGCCGAACCGTCGGTTATCCACATCTATGCCCACACCATTTAGGGCCGACGGCGGGGTGTACATGTAGGCCATAGGGGTGTAAATGCTGGTTGACATATACGGGTGGAATGTCTTGTGATGGAAGGCAGAGACGTTGATGCGCGTTCCCATGACGTCCATCTCTACACCGATATCGGTCTGAAGGGTGTACTGCCACTGCAAGTCAGGATTATACTTGGCCTGCGAGGGCAGTGTGTGATAGGCATAGTACGACTTGTTGTCGGCTGTGCTGGTCGATGCGAATGCCAGACGGTCGGCATAGGATGGCGAGGGGTAGAGCACTTGGAACGAGGGCAGCTTCACACTTTTTCCCCATCCGGCATGTATCATCAGGTCGCTAACCCAGCGCTTGCGCTGCCTGCGCCAGAACACGTAGCGGCTGTTGAGACGTGGCGACCAGCAGCTCGCCGTGCCATAGCATGATGCGTCAATGAGCGTGATGTCGTTGCGCAGGCCGGCGGTCAGTTCGAAGGTGGAGAGCCGTGTGGCGGCAACAGACAGCTTCTCCTCTACATAGAGAGCCATATTGTGCATGGCTGGCAGCTGGTCGTAGCGGTACTCTCGCCAGGTGGGGGCATAGCGCATATCATCGTAATACGTGCCGCGCCCGCCATTCTTGCTGCCGACATACTCCACCCCCGCCAACCATCGGCTTAGCCACTGTTTGCCATACACAGTGAAACGCAGGTTGTTAGTGGCCTTCAGCTTTACCGACCAGCTGGTGGGCTTCGAGTCATTATAGCCCAGCACGTACCAATAGCCCGTGGGACCCAGCACGATGTCAGGATAGTGGGCTGCACTCCCGCCGCCGCGCTCATCGGCCTTCTCGGCCACGTAGTCCTCGGCCACGAAGTAGCCTTCTTCGCGCGTATGAAGATAAGGTTGTGTCGACGAGCTGTTCTTGCTGCTGTAGCTCTCGCTCTTTCTGTCAGACAGCGAGAAGGCGCCGCTCAGACTGACATTCGTGAGCCACGACTTGCCGGGCAGCCATTGCAAGCTAAAGTTGCCACGCACCACATTGTCGCGTACCTTCGTATAGTCGTCCAGCTCCTCGTCGGGGTCTGCCTCAGAGTTGTAGCCGCCCATGTTGCCCGTCATGCTTACATCAAGCGTCAAAGGCGCAGAATCCTGAAAGAAGGTGTTCGAATAATGCAGCGACAGGATGTTGCGCTGGTAGGCCGTATAGGGCGAGGCAGCATCAGAGAAAGAGCGGGCATGCTCCAAGGAGGTGTTCAGTATGCCGAGACTGCCGCCCAGGTCAAAGCCTTTGTTCAGAGCCACGTGGCGTGTGTGCTGATTCAGTTTCCCTTCAATGATAAAAGGCGACTTTCCCTTGCGGGTATTCACCTTCACTACGCCATTCGACAAATCGCCGTATTCCACGGAAGGAATGCCAGTCACCACCTCCACGCTCTCGATATTCGATGCGCTCACCGTACGGGTGGAGGCGGCCATCGTCTCACCTGCTGCGGCATTGTTATCCAGACGTACGCCATCCACCTCTATGGCCGTACCAAACGAGGCGTTGCCCTTCTCCTGCGCACCACTGCGCAGGCTCATCCGGCTGTCGCTCATGAGTGACGGATTGATGGTTTTGCCACCTGGCAAGAGGGTCAGCAAATCACTAATATTGAGTATCTGCTGGTTGTCGAGGGTGGTGCGCCCGATGGTATAACTGGTTGTCGCCTCATCCTGAATACGCTTGGCAGTGACGGTTACACCTTCCAGTTTCAAATTCTCCTGCTGAATGCGAAGGGTCAGGTCGGGCACGTCGCGGTTAATGGTCATGGGCCATGTTTGTTTGCGGTAGCCCAGACATTGCACCGTCAGCGTGGTCTTGCCCGCCTTGACATGCCTGATGGTGAAAGTGCCCTTGTCATCGGTGATGGCCCACTGTCCGCTTTCCGAAATCAGAATGCTGGCATACTCTACGGGCTGGCCGTTACTGCTGTCGATGACCCTACCGGAAAGTATATAGTCCTTGGCCTTCACAGTCGTGGAAAAACCAAGGGTCAGCATCATGATTAACAACAGTTGTGCCATCTTCATTTCGGGATGCAAAATTACTGATTTTCAGCAACATGGCCAATACTCATTTGTAGGTATTTTGATGTCAGAGTGTTGTGCGCTATGCTTTTTTTTCGTACCTTTGCACGCCAGAAAACAATTTAAAATGTATTATATATAATATGAAACGATTGCTTTTATTATTTTGCACAGCAACGGCCATGCTCACCATGCAGGCCCAAGGCTTACCACAGGATCCTACCATCCGTACGGGTAAGTTGAAGAACGGTATGACTTATTACATTCGTCACAATGCGAAGGAAGCAGGATTGGCCGATTTTTACATTGCGCAGCGGGTGGGCTCGATATTGGAAGAGCCCCGTCAGCGCGGATTGGCGCACTTCTTAGAGCACATGGCCTTCAACGGCACCAAGCACTTCCCGGGCAAGGGCAAGAAGTTGGGCATTGTGCCCTGGTGCGAGACCATCGGTGTGAAGTTCGGCGCCAACCTCAATGCCTATACCTCTATCGACCAAACGGTATACCACATCGGCTCCGCACCGCTGAAGCGTGAAGGCATCATCGACTCCTGTCTGCTGGTACTACACGACTGGAGCCACTACCTGTTGCTTGAAGATGCTGAGATAGACAAGGAGCGTGGGGTGATTCACGAGGAATGGCGCACCCGCCGTGCAGGAATGGCGGTACAGCGACTGCAAGAACAGGCCATGCCGAAGGTGTACAAAGGCACCAAGTATGAGGACTGCCTGCCCATAGGTTCGATGGACATTGTCGACCATTTCCCCTACCAGGATCTGCGTGACTACTATCAGAAGTGGTATCGACCCGACCTGCAGGCCATCATTGTGGTGGGCGACATTGATGTAGACAAGATGGAAAAGAAGATTAAGAAGACTTTCTCATCTATCCCCATGCCGAAGAATGCTGCCGAGCGCATCTATTATACCGTGGATGACAATGAGAAGATGCTCGTCGACATTGAGAAGGACAACGAACAGCCCATCGCCCTCTGTCATATCTACCAGAAACGAGAGGCAACACCCGACAGCGAGAAGAACACGGAGAAATATCTGCGCGACAATTACATCGACGCATTGATTCGCACCATGTTGAACGACCGCCTGATGGAGCTGCGCCAACTGCCCGTGCCACCTTATCAGAGCGCTACGGCTCGTGCCTCGCAGTTCTTCCTCAGCCGCACCAAGGACGCTTTCTCGTTGAGCATAAGCTGTAAGAAGGATAACATCCTGGGGGGCATCATCTCGGCTGTGGGGGTGGCCGAACGGGCTCGTCAGCACGGCTTTACACCATCAGAGCTGCACCGCGCCAAGAAACAGCAGCTCAATGCCGCAGAGCGACGTGTCAATATGAAGGACGACTACCGCAACTCGCACTACGTGAATGTATGTGTCGACAACTTCCTCGAAGGCGAGCCGTTGCTCAGCGTCGACTTCAAACTGGAGAACACCCGGAAACTCGACCGCGAGGTGACCCTGGCCGAAGTAAATGCTGCCGTAAAGGAACTGATCACCGACAAGAATCAGGTGGTCATCATGTACGCCCCTGATAAGGATGACTACGAAATACCCTCAGCCCAGCAGATAGAGCAGGTCATACTGTCCACCCAGCAACACGCTTACGCCCCCTATCAGGAGGCTCAGCTGGCTGAGTCGCTGGTCAGCGAGTTGCCCCAGGCCGGCGCCATCGTCAGCGAGAAGCCCTATCGACACGGCTTTACCGAAATCACCCTCAGCAATGGAATGAAGGTGTATGCCCGTAAGACCGACTTCGAGGCCGATGCCATCTCCATGCGCATGTATGCCGACGGCGGCACCTCGCTCTATGGCGATGAGGATATACCTAACTTCAACCTCATTTCGAGTGGCGTCACAGAAGGTGGCGTAGGGCAGTTTGATGCCGTCACCCTGCGCAAGATGCTGACGGGTAAGAGCGTGCGCGTCAGTCCGTCGGTAGGCAGCCGCGGACAGAGCATCAGCGGCAGTGCATCGCTGAAAGACATCGAAACCATGTTCCAGTTGGCTTACCTCTACTTCACACAGCCACGTAAGGACACAGCCGCCTTTGCCGGATTGATGAACCGGCAGTATGCGTTCCTTGCCAACCGCAATGCCTCACCGAAGGTGGACTACAACGACTCCATACGCGCTATTCTATATAATCATCACCCACGTATGCAGCCCGTAGTGCAGTCAACGCTTGAGAAAGTGGACTACGAACGCATACTCCAGATATACAAAGAGCGTTTCAGCGATGCAGCCAACTTCAAGACCGTCATCATAGGCAACTACGACGAACAGCAGCTGCGCCAGCTCCTCTGTCAGTATCTGGCCATACTCCCGGCTACCAACAGCCACGAGCAGACCAACTACAGCCGGGTGCCTCAGATAGTGGGAGGCGAGAAGGTGGTGACGTTCAGCAAGCCACAGGCCACACCGCTGGCTAATGTCAGTATCTATCTCACAGCCGACGTACCCTTCACACCACAGAGCGACCTCGAGCTCGACTTCCTGAAGCGCTGCCTCTCCATAGCCTATACCGACTCCGTACGTGAGGAGAAAGGCGGCACATACGGCGTCAGCGTCGACTTCGAACTGGATAAAGACGATAAGCCCAACGCCACAATGAAGATTTCATATAATGCCGACCCCAGTCGATACAGTGAGTTGAATCCCATTGTCTACCAGCAGTTGAAGAACATTGCCAACAACGGTCCCGCTCCATCATCGATGCAGAAGGTGAAGGAATATCTAATCAAGCAGTACGCCCAAGCCGCCATCACCAACGACTATTGGAGCTACATCATCTGGCATGAGCTCGACGACGATACCGACTTCGACAGCGACTACTGCAAGATGGTCAGCGACATGACGGCCGCCCAAGTGCAGCGTATGGCCAAGCTCCTTCTCGCCGCCAAGCGTTGTATCGAGGTAACCATGCTGTCGGAATAATATATGTATATATGATTATCCGCTATTCAGTTTTTTTAGATGCTGAAAGGCATCGAGGGCGGGTCTGCCACTATTGCCATGACTACACACGCGCGTTTTTACGCGCGCGTGAGTGTTTGGTGCTTGCACCACTTTTATAGAAAGCATACAAAACGCAGTCCGCTGTTGTCCGATGCTAAAAAGGGCAGTCCGCTGTTGTCCGATGCTACAAAAACGCAGTCCGCTGTTGTCCGATGCTAAAATACGCAGAAATGAAATGAGATTTTGAGATTTTGAGATTGCAGCGGTTTTAAAGGGGTTTTCAGCGTTTTTGCCCAAAATACACCCCTGCGACACCCCTGCGACACCTGTTACCGCAGTGTCACTGAGGTGTCACTGAGGTGTCTCTGCAGGGTCACTGCGGTGTAAATATATGCAGAATGCCCGTAAATACGCTTGCAGAGCAAGTGTCGTCTCAAAATCTCAAAATCTCATTTCAAAAAAGCTCCTTTACACGTACATTATTAATTATTATATATTAAATATGTATATTATAAATATAAAGAAATGAAATGAGATTTTGAGATTTTGAGATTACAGCGGTTTTAAAGGGGTTTTCAGAGATTTTGCCCAAAATACACCCCTGCGACACCCCTGCGACACCTGTATTGCACACATGCAGGGGGAGTGTGCAATATTCGGCGGTTTCGCTATAGTTTACTACTTTTGCAGTGCATAGTCTCTATAACACACAACTCACCCAGAAGTGCTATTCAGCCAGCCGTGGTGGTATCTTGCACCCATTGCCCTAGAGCTTTCTCCCCACTACTAGGGGCTCCCTAACTCTCGCGCAGAGGCGCGCAAGGGAGCACGGTCATATATGCAGCGGACGACAACGGACTTTTAATGGTTACACCGGCTATTCGGAGGTATAAGCAGCGGACAACAACGGACTTTTTATAGCTATGGTGTCAGGCCTGGTAATATGCAGCGGACAACAACGGACTTTTAATGGTTACACTGGCTATTCGGCGGTATAAGCAGCGGACAACAACGGACTTTTATAGCTATGGTTTCAGGCCTGGAGCGCAGAGAGCACGGTCAAGAGCGCAGGGACGCAGAGAGGCGCAGAGAGACACAGAGAGACACAGAGAACGCAGGGAGCGCAGTCAGAGGCGCAGGAAGCCCGTAGGCACTCCCCGCCCCTGTAGGGGAGGGGTAGGGGTGGGGTCAGTATTATTGCTAAGGGCTTGAAGGAGCTCAGGTTAGACATTACATCGAGGGCAGTCAACACCCCACCCCTGCCCCTCCCCTTACAGGGGCGGGGAGTGCCTACGGACTCCCTTAGCCCCACGCCTACGGGCACCATCAGCCCCACGCCTACGGGCGGACTCGGTTATATTCCGTGCTCATCCGTGTTCATCCGATGCAATTCTTAGCAACGGGCGGACTCATTTTCCTTCCGTGTTCTTCCGATGCCCCCTACGTGCTCATTTTCCTGCCTATTTTGCGTTAAAATGTGTAAACTCGCTTGCAAAGGTGCAAAGATATTCGTACCTTTGCAATCGTCTTTGCAAGGGCTCCATGAGAAACACAACCTTATCGTTCAACCACCTGAAAAACACTTTCTACTATGTCTCTGAAGATTAATCTCTACCGCAACAACAACGAGCGTTCCGCCAACTTCGGCCTCGTCTACGGACGCTGCAAGAACAGCAAGCCCATAGGGCTGGAAGAGCTGGCACAGCACATGGCCGACCACAACACCCCCTACTCGCAGGGCGTGATCAAGGGCGTGCTCACCGACATGGTGAGCTGCATCAAGGAACTGATGCTCTTGGGTCAGCCCGTGAAGATAGGCGACCTCGCCATCTTCAAGGCCGCCATCGTGAGCAAGGGCGCACAGGACGCCGAGCACTACGACCTGACCAAGCACGTGAAGTGCGTGAAGCTGACCGCCGTGGCAACGGGCGAGGTCACCCGCAAGGAGCTGACTCAGGAGGCCATCCTCGAGTACACCGACCTGGCACTGGCCGTGCGCCGTGGCGAAGCACAGCTGAGCACCGGCAGCAGCGGCGACGACGACGAGGGCGACGACCGTCCCTAAACGCTGCGAGGGCGAGATTTTTTCATGCAGAGCCGCCGCAGAAAAATTTCTCGCCCTCAAGTATGGGGAGCGGTGCCCGTAGGCGCTCCCCGCCCCTGTAGGGGAAAGGCTACGGGTAGGCGAGCTTGCTCGGGAATGGGGCAGGGGTGGGGTCAGTATTATCCCAATCCGCTTA
>JAEEGG010003145.1_pt1 | contig 41498 bp, 39 predicted proteins | sample 9134161 | NCBI WGS metagenome assembly JAEEGG01 (sample SAMN16246543, study PRJNA631951) | gut metagenome | biome: gut microbiome; feature: rumen; material: CR-attached | host: Bos | place: Iran: Karaj | collected 2018-10 | reverse complement strand
TGAGTGGTAAACGGGTTAGAGAAAAATAGGACAATGGACAACATTCATAAACTATACGGAGTCCTCCAATTCGCCGACGCCGTGGTCATCGGCGCAGGCGCAGGTCTCTCCACCTCGGCGGGCTTCAACTATAATGGCGAACGCTTCCAAAAATATTTCTCCGATTTTATCGAGAAATACGGCTTCACCGATATGTACACAGCAGGGTTCCATCAGTTCCCGACCGAGGAGGGACATTGGGCCTATTGGAGCCGTCACATCTATTACAATCGCTATGTGCCCGCCCCGAAACCCGTTTACGACAACCTCTTGAAACTCGTGCAGGACAAGGACTATTTCGTCATTACTACCAATGTCGATCACCAATTTCAAAAAGCTGGCTTCGACAAACAACGGCTGTTCTACATGCAAGGCGACTATGGGCTGTTCCAATGCTCGAAACCTTGTCACCAAAAAACCTACGACAACGAGGATTTGGTGATGAGGATGGTAGCCGAACAGGAGGATTTGCGCATCCCGTCGGAGCTAATTCCGAGATGCCCCGTTTGCGGTGAAAAGATGAGAGTGAACCTCCGTTCCGACGACACCTTTGTGGAGGACGAGGGTTGGCACAAGGCCGCACAGCGTTACCTCGATTTCGTGAACGGTCACCAACATGGCAAAATCCTGTATTGGGACCTCGGAATAGGAAGCAACACCCCGACCATCATCAAACTGCCTTTTATGCAGATGACCTACAAAAACCCAGAGGCGATTTATGCCACCATCAACCTTGGCGAGGCGTTCACTGTGGAACAAATCAAAGACAGGTCGATTGTGATTGATGGGGATATTGGGGAAGTATTAGAGGAATTGTTGAAGTGTTGATTGTTTAATCGTTTAATTGTTGATGATGAATCGTTTGGACTATTTGATAGAATATCTTCTGAAAGAAGACCCGCAATATTCCGAAATGCAGATTCCATCGGATTTGCAAGGCAAGCGTGACCTGTTTCGTGCCTTGCGCAACGTGCGTTGGCCGAAACCCGTCAGCGAGGAATTTCTGCGTTTGCAGGACGAGGAACTGCAGACGCAATTACAGGAAAAAGGAATTGTTGACCTAATTAAACTATCAACTTTAAACTCTCCACTTTCAACCACTTTAAACTCTAAACCCTCAACTCTAAACTATACAATTTGGCAGGGCGACATCACCCGTCTTAAGGTAGATGCTATCGTCAATGCGGCCAACAGCCAGATGTTAGGCTGCTTCCATCCTTTGCACAAGTGCATCGACAATGCCATCCATTCCGCAGCCGGTGTGCAATTGCGCGAGGAGTGTTATCAACTGATGCTCCAACAAGGTCATGAGGAGTCGACGGGGCAGGCCAAAATCACAAAGGCTTACAACCTGCCATGCCGCTATGTGATCCATACGGTCGGGCCGATTATTCCGACAGGCATTCCAAACCCATTGCAAAAGGAACAGTTGGCCTCTTGCTACCGTTCCATCATGCAATTAGCCGATGAAAACCATCTTGAAAGCGTCGCTTTCTGCTGCATTTCAACGGGTGAGTTCCGTTTTCCGAACCAATTGGCCGCTGAAATCGCCGTACAAACCGTCAAAGATTACTTGACCGAACATCCCGATAGTAGCATCAAACAAGTGGTTTTCAATGTATTTAAGGATATTGATAGGGATATTTATCAACGACTTCTATAAAACCCACCATGGCAAGCAACCACGACTTCGTTCAATACATCGCCGACCAATGCGCTGGTGCGGGCGAGATTACGGTGAAAAAGATGTTTGGCGACTACGGCATTTACTGCGACGGCGTCATCTTCGGCCTCGTTTGCGACAACCGTTTCTACCTGAAACCGACCGAGGCTGGCCGCTCGCTATTGCGTAGCATCGAGATGCGTCCGCCTTACGACGGCGCGAAAGACTACTTCTTCATCGAAGATGTGGACGACCGCGATTATTTGTCAGCACTTGTCTGCGAAACCTGTAAGGCATTGCCACAGCCGAAGTCGAAAAAGAAAAAATGAAATAAATGAATTTTTCTCTTGACTTTCAATGAAACGGAAAAACGGCCACCTCCACTTCCCCGACACATCCACCTTCGGGAAGTATTTCAGAAGGCACACGGGCTTGTCGCCGAAGGAGTTCAAGAAACAGAGCGGACAATAATCAACAAAATCCGCAATTTAGACAAAGGCTTGGATTGTGGATTTTTCCGCTCAAAGGGAACAGCAAGTATATTTCAGCAAGTGGTTCTGCTCACATCACCCAGTTTCCCGATATTCGCTTGGTGTCATGCCTGTCTCACGACGGAAGTACCTGGAGAAGAATGTGGCACTTTGAAAACCTAACTGACAAGCAATATCACACACTGGCAAATCACTATGTTTGAGCATCACCTGCGCACGAAGGACGCAGTTGGCATCCAACCAGTCCATGACGCTCTTGCCTGTCTGCTGTCGGATGACGGCAGACAAATGGTTAGGGGTGATGCACAACTTTTGCGCATACGCTTTCACATTGCGCGGCAACGGGTCGCTCAGCCCCAAAAGATCCAAAAACCGTTGCACAATCTGTTCGCCATGCGTCTGTGCGGCAGTGCACGGTTTGGTCGTGTCGGCTCGCAACCGCATCAAATCATACATCAAAGCAATTTGCAGGTGCTCAATCGTATGTTGGTCATAGCGGCTGCGCACCACCTGCCAAACCAATTCCAAATAACTCTGTATCCGGCAGTAATCCTCGACTTTAAGATGAAGAAGCGCACATTTGTCGAAACCGACAGGCAGATGTTGGAATGACAACGCCATGCCGTCAAATTCATCGGACAATTCCGTTAGGCTGATGTAACTGTTTTGAGGAATCACCCACACATCATTTGCCTTCAACTGATACGGCACAAGATTGATGTCGTAGGTGGCTTGCCCGGCACTCACTAGGATTACTCTGCCCATCTCTACATATTGCGGAGTGCGTATCATCTGCCGCATGGGAGTCTGTAACAACGAATGAAGAGAGTGCATCATCACTAGGTCTGATGACACGAAGACTTCATCGTTCTGACGAGTCAGTGTGTGCATCAATTCGGGACGCAATGTAACATTAGTCGGACGCATATCCAATCGAATTTCGGTGTAAAGGTACTACATTTTTTGCATTTTAGCATAAATAAACAAAATTTTCGTTGAAATAGTACATAAATACCTTGCAAAAGACAACTCTCTTTGCCATAAAAGCGGCAATTTTGCGCTGGCTAATCATTAAATACGCTTGGTATGAAAAAATTCGGTCTGTTTCTGTTGAAAAACAACATCCATCTGATGACACTTGTTTTCCTCGGATGGGCAGTCTGGGCAGCATTCAACTGGTCAGGTCTCGCATTAGTGCAAAAACTCACGCTCGGAATGTATGCGTTGCTGATTATCCATGAGTACGAGGAGGGGTACAAGGGCAGGTTCCTTGACCTGATGGCTGGTCGGTTGCTACAAATCGACTGGCGCACACTCATACCTGGTGTAACTCATATCGCGCAGGCACTATACATCACACTTGCCTTTTCAGCCGCACTCATCTGGCCGGAGAAGTTATGGCTGACATTTGCTGTGATCATCCTCTGTATCTTCGAGGGCTTTGTGCATAACTGGGGGATTGTGATGTTTCAATTGCGCAGCGTGACGCCGGGATGGTGGACGGCTATGCTGATGAGCGCATACGCAATCTGGTCTATCATCGTCATCAACAGTAACATTGAGTATGACCGCATTCAGTGGCTTTGGGGTGTGCTTTGTTTCCTCGGGTGTTTTCTTTGCATGGAGATACTATTCCAAAGTATGCTTGACAAGCCGACGGCGGAGAGAATCGCCTCCGTAAAACGATTCATGAAGGAGCGTTTTGGCAAAACTGGTAGTGAGTGATACAGTTTGAGGCAGTTAATTGCAACAAAAAAAGTAATCTTGAGAAATCCGCAATTCAGGTGATGGCTTGGGTTGCGGTTTTTTTGTACTTTTACGGCCATGAACTGGACAATAATAATTATCGAGACCATCGTTCTGACACTCGCCTTCACGGCAATGATACTGATCCCATTGGTCAAAAATCCCGTTTGGTGGATTGCCGACTACCCGGAAGACATTCAGGAGGAATACTTCAAAACCCACGAGCGCATACCTTCCAAATTCTTTTCGCCGACAGTGTTGTCGAAGAAAGGCATGGCGCTACTCATCGCCCTTGCCCTGTTGCTTTTAGTGGTCAAACTGGCTGGAGCTTATGATTTCTGGTCAGCTCTTGCCGTAGGCTACGGCATTTGGCTCTTCATCGACTGGTACGACTGCTTCTTCCTCGATTGGGTGCTTTTCGCCAACATGAAAAAGGTTCGCTTGCCTGGCACCGAGCACATGGACGAGGCCTATCACCAAAAGAAATACCACTTCGTGCAATCCTGTTGGGGCATGCTCATCGGCCTTATCCCCTGCCTTATCGGTGCAGGACTTTATTCATGGTTGTTGTGCTAAAAATAGTATCATGACAATTGACATGACAAATATATGCTCGCATTTGCAGAGGAAGCTATTCGAGGAGGATGGCGCTTATCATCGTATTTGGATAGCATTGCAGAATGACCCAGAATTGACAGCCGTGGTTCGTTCACGCCAGCTTCACATTTACCGCAATGGCAAGAAAGTACTGGTTTTGGCTGGAAAGTCGGCACCGAAAGTAATTAGAGAAGACCGAATCAGCGAGATGCTATAGTAGGTCTTTATTCTCCTGTGGTAAAAATGATTTCCGTATCTTTCCCTCCATTGTGACCGTCCTTGGTGGGAAATTCGGATCCTTTTACCACAAAGCCATATTGATGGGATGGCTCAAGGAGGAAAGACACCTCCAACGTCGTGTCATCGCTCCACGTGTAGCCTTTAACAGGAGGAAAATCCGTCCCTGGATTCAAATACAAAGCGATACTTTCAGCCATCGGTTTGGAGAATTTGATGATGAGAAGGAAAGGACCGCTGGGAACATTCTTGGTGCCATTCTTCATATTGACTTTGTACGTGGCATTCAATTTGGCTTGCTGTTTTTGCTGCTTCTTGTATTGCTTCAAGTCAAAGTCATTGACAGCCTTGGCATAGATTGGCATAAAGTCGGACATGGTGGCATACGTCTCACGTTGCTGTTCGTATGATTTCAATGCGTCACACAAGGTTTGGGTGAGGATGAAGCCCTGCTTTTCCTCCTCTTTGACGAGTGCCGATGCATCGACTTGTGGGAAGTGCGTCTCCAAATAGCGAATGACCGAAGCGCGAACAAACGTCTCGTCCATCATGGTCTTTGCCGTGCCGTAGGCGTATTGCCGCAATTGCCCTTCTTTTTCTTTGAATACCTTTTGGGCGGATTGGCTCATCATTGGCCAAAACTGGTCGTTCAGCCGGTTGCAGTAATGGTGGCAGAACTCATGAATGACAATGGGAAAAACGGCATTGGCATTGTAATGGGCATTTCCATCCTCATCGACATGGCAGTTGCCGATGACAGGACTCAACGCGGTACTGCCATCCTTCAGCTGGGCGCTGCACCCGTAGTTGTTCGGACCTACCAGCAAGCTGAGCACGATGCGGAAGGTGCTTCCACTTTGTGGGCCAAAATAATTGTCGAACCATCCGTAGTCCACTTGCTGGTTGATGGAATTGAACGCATCTTCAAACTGCTCGTACAAGCTTTCTTGCTTCAAGTACCAATCGTGGAAATGGGAGGTGCGGTAAAAATCGTTCAGCGGTTCCAGAAACTCCTTTTTCTGCTGATCCGACCATCGGTCGAAAGAATCGTCACTATTTTCTAAAAAGCTGTCGTTGAGGATTATGGTGCCGCTTTCGGTAAAGGTAAGATGCAAACCGTATGAGACGACCGCATCGTATGTTATTCCAGTTTCCTGTTGGTAAAGGCGGGCCAATTGCACAACTGGATGCTCTTTGAATTGAGCAAAAACGGAATCCACTTCGTGCGCATAGCTGGGAACCTCGCATCGATTGTATTCGTCGGATCCCGAGAGCCGCCAAATCATAGCCATCAAATCGACACATTCATCAAAACGAACCGGTACTGGATTATGTGCTAATTTTTTCTTTTGAAAGACTAATTCTACTCCATATTGAAATAAAGTCATTGAGTTCTTTTCCGGATCAAATTCAAATGTTGCCCCTATCGGGTCATACTTAAATTTGTCCTTGTCAACTGCTTCAAACGCAAAAACATCATCGCCAATCTGCGCAATCAATGTGTTTCCTTCTTTTGTTACAATAATATCCAAACCGAGTTCCGCGGAAACATACACGCCTAAATAAATGTCCAAGTCCTCCGAAGAGACATTATAGAATTCCGGGAACTCGTAAGGTTTACCGTAAACACCGCATAAAACTGCCTTAGTAATATCTCCGAGTTTAAAATTAAGCCCGTTACATGTCATTGCATACGAAACATCTCCGTCGGCAAAATGCGAATATACAGTAATAAAACCATCTATTGCACCCGTGTGCCCTAAACCAATGTTTTCGCCAAAAGGAATCTCGAACAGCCCGAGACCATATTCGTCCTTAATGGTTTTCATAATTTCGAGACTTTCATTGGTCAGAAGTCTTCCGCCAAACAAAGCGTCTGCGAATTTTGTCAAGTCGGTCGGCGTTGACACTATTGCACCGGCCCCCATCGGAACAGTGCAGTCCGTTTCGTTTTCAAGCACCCAAGAACCCAAGAAGCGATACGATCGGCATTCGTTGTCGTTAGGATTGGTTTTACCAAAAACGTATGTGTCAACCAAACCAATTGGTTCGACAATGTATTCCTGCAACAGGTCGGAATAGGGTTTCGAGAAAACCTTTTCAAGCATGTATGACAACAGCACATAGTTCGAATTGCTGTAGTCTGCCGTGCTGTCGGGTTCGAAGTCACTGCCGCCGTTCTCAATAATCCCAAGCATTTCTTTTTCTGTCTTAGGCTGTGTGCACCAGGTCAGATAGTCCTCGTTGTGTGTAAAATCGTGTATTCCGCTCCTATGGCTTAGCAAATGCCTTATAGTTATTTTCTGTGAATTTGCGATTGTCGGGAACCATTTGTCAATCGTTTGGTCAAGGTCTATTTTCTTTTCTTCAACCGCCTTTAAAACCAAAACCGCTGTAAACGATTTCGAGACGGAACCAATTCTATATTTGGATTTTTCAGTTGCTTTTACATTGTTTTCGACCTCAGCGAAGCCGACTGTTTTTGTGTAGATAATCTCCCCGTTCTTCGTGACGGCAACACTTCCCATAAACTTGTTGTTTTCTTCAAGTATATCAAAGTAATTATCCAACTTTGCCTTGTCGAAAAGATCTTGTGCAAATACGCCGCCACTTACTATTAGTAAGAGCATAAGCGCTAATAATTTACGATACTGTTTCATATAAATTCATATAAATAAACGGGACTCCTTTTTGACATTTTCGCGACGTTTCATCCGATTCCGCCGAAGTCCATTGAACAGAACCAGAAGATAACGACACCGCAAAATTACAAAAAAGGTTGTTTTATAGTGCTCAGGCCAGCGTTTTTATACATTGTTTATGCCTAGTATGTGGAGGCTTTTTTCCCAACCCGCAAAGGGAACTGGATTATTTTCAAAATCCCGCCAACTGCATTGTCACCGTAGGTATCAGAAGCAAAGCACCGATAACAATCAGCACGAGGATGAACTTCCATATAAACCTCACCCATTTCTCCCACGGGATGCGGGCCACGCCGAGGGCAGCCATCAAGACACCGCTGGTGGGCGTAATCATATTGGTGAAACCGTCACCGAACTGAAAGGCCACCACTGTGGACTGGCGCGAGATGCCAATCAGGTCACTGAAAGGTGCCATGATAGGCATGGTGATGGCTGCCTTGGCCGAACCACTCGGGATGACGATATTAATCAAGGTCTGGATGCCGTACATGATTTCTGCGGAGGCAATCTTGCCCATGTTGCTCATCGACTTGGAGAGGCCATAAAGGATAGTATCGATGATGCCACCGTCTTGCAGAATGATGACGATACCACCCGCCAAACCCACGATGACTGCCGCCGAAAGGATGTCGCCCATGCCTTCGAGGAAGAGCTTCGCAATGTCGCTCGCGCTCTTGTCGACGGACAAGCCACTGGCGATGCCAAGCACCAAGAACAACGAGGCAATCTCCATGATGTACCAATCATAACCCAACACACCAATCACCAAGAAATAAACCGTGGCGAAAAGCAAAGTCAAGACGAAATAATGCACCGTTTTGCGCAAGGTAACGATGCTCAGCAAGATAAACAACGCCGTTCCGATGGGTAGCAGCGGTAATGTGGTCTCGCTGTTTCCGATTTTCAAGGTAGTCATCGGGTAAAGCACCGAGAACACGATTAATACTGCTGTCAGAAAAGCGAAGACAAACCATGCCTTGCGGGGCGTGTAGCGTTCTAGTTCCTCTTCTTTCACCTCCGCCGACTTGCGCCAATAGGCATCGTCTTCATACATGATGGACGACTGCGGATTTTTCTTCACTTTGTTGGCATACCATAACACGAAAATGATGCCCACAACGGTCAAAATTGCCCAACAGACAGCACGGTATCCGATGCCCGTAAACAACGGAATCTCAGCGATACCTTGTGCGATACCGATGGTGAACGGGTTGAGCATGGCACCCGAGAAACCGATGTGTGCCGCCACATACACCATGCACAAGCCCACGATGCTGTCGTAACCCATCGAGACGGCCAAAGGGATGATAATCAAAGCAAAAGCAATGGTTTCCTCGCTCATTCCGAACACACTTCCAAAAAGGCTGAACAACAGCATGATAAGAATGATGACAATGTTGTTCACTCCGATTTTTTGCATTAATGGGCTGCGTTCCAAGCGTTTGGTAAACTTCAAAAATGAATGGATGCCCATATCGATGGCCTTGCTTTTGTTCATAATCCAAAAGGCGCCACCTATAATTAATATGAACACGATGATGTTGCTCTGCTTGACAAAGCCCTTGTAAAATGCCGAAAAAATCTGCCACGTCTGCGGCTCCGCATGGAACTCTGCGGTCGTTGAGCCTGTCGAAACGCCGCCTGCATTCAACTCATCCAAATAATGAAACGTCATCACCGTCTCATCCCCGACCTGCTCCGAGACATATTTCCCTGGCGGGATAATCCAAGTGAGCACCGCCGCGATGACGATGATAGCGAAAACGATAACAAAAGTATGTGGGACTTTGCGCTTTTTCATTTGTCGTCGTAATGGCCGTATGCAGAAATCACAAGCACCACTACTTCGGTTTCAAAAATACGATAAACCATGCGGTGCTTTTTTGTGATTTCGCGACTCCAACGGCCTTCTGGTTTGCCTTTTAATGGTTCGGGGTGACCGAGACCTGTTTTTGGGTGTTCGCGCAATTCCTCAAGATAGCGTTGTGCCTTCAAAAAAGCTTTCGGCTCGCTCTTGGCAAGTCGAGCCAAATCCTCATCTGCTTGAGTTTGTGTTCTGACTTTATATATCATAGCCCAACCTCCTCAAATGCTCTGTAAGGTTTTCCCCAGGCAACAATTCAGAATATTCACCCCTTGCATAAGCCGCTTCGCGTTCGTCAAGCATCGCGAAATACTCCTCCTTGGTCATCAAAGAGGGGTCTTCCTTTTCCTTCCTCAACTTAGCGACATATTTTGCCAGCCTTTTCATAAGAGATTTGTCTTCGGCAATGGCACCAATATTTTGCCAAAGCTGGACATTCATTGCGTCATATTGTGCTGCTGTCATAATCCTATCTTTTCGTTCCGACTGCAAAAATAAACATATTTTTCCTATTTTTGCCGCAAATATCAAATCTTAAGCAAAATGAAGAAAATTCTGACCCTTTTTTCGCTGGCTGTCCTTGCGATTTTCGCCATGCCAGCCTTGGCACAGGAAAAGAAGATGTTCACCCCTGAAGACGCTTCCTACAACAACCGCAGCCTCTACGCCCAACGCCCTAACCAACTGAAATGGGTGGGCGACACTGACATTTTGATGAAAGTGAAAGACAACGAAATCTTCACGATGAGTCCTACCTCAAAGGGAGAGACCTCGTTCCTCACTTTGGAAGAACTGAACGGTTACACCAAAGGCGAAGGCGTCAACGACATTATGCGCATGCCTCAGCTGACTTGGATTAATGACTTCCAAGCTTATTTTTATGGCTTGGGCGATAATGGCATCACACTCAACAAGATGGACATCAAGCAAAAATCCATCAATGCCATCACCTCCATCCCGCAAGACGCTGAAAACCAGACTATCTGCAAACCCACTTTGAACGTGGCCTACACCATTGGCAACAACCTTTATGTGGCTAAAAGCGACAAGCAAATCCAAATCACCGACAACCCCGAAGGCGTGATTGCCGGTCAGAGCGTGCACCGCAACGAATTTGCCATCAACGGTGGCATTTTCTGGTCGCCCGACGGCAAACTCCTCGCCTACTACAACATGGACGAACGCATGGTGACTGACTATCCTTTGGTCGACATCAACGAACGCGTCGCCACCACCAAGCCTATCAAATATCCCATGGCCGGCATGACGAGCCACCAGGTGAAGCTCCACATCTACAACATTGCCAAAGGCACTGACATCGTGGTCAAGACGGGCGAACCCGCTGAGCAATACCTCACCGCCATCACCTGGAACCCCGACAACAAGCGCATCTATATCGGCGTGCTCAACCGTGGACAAAACCATCTGAAATTCAATGAATACGATGCCATCACGGGCGACTTCATCCAAACCATCTTCGAAGACCGAGACGAGCAGTATGTGGAGCCGCAAGGTCCCGCCTACTTCCTGCCCGACAACCGCGACCAATTCATCTGGAAGGCCCAACGCGATGGTTATTATCACCTTTATCTCTATACCATCAGCAAAGGCACGGTGCGCCAACTCACCAAAGGCAACTTCGTCATCACCGACTTCAACGGCTTCTCGAAGGACGGCAGCAAGATTTACTACCGTTCCACCGAGGTCAGCCCGCTCGAACGCCATTGCTACGTGATGGACATCAAGAGCGGCAAGGTGACCCAACTCACCAAGGAGCACGGCACTCACGACGGCGTTCCGTCAGGCAACGGCAAGTATTTCCTCGACTTCTACAACAGCACCGATGTACCCTACAATGTGGACGTTATGGATGCCAACGGCAAGTTTGTGAAACGTCTACACCAAGCTGAGAACCCACTGAAAGACTACAACATCGGCGAGACCACCATCGGCACCTTGAAAGCCGAAGACGGACAGACGCTCTACACCCGCCTCATCAAGCCTTATAACTTCGACGCTTCGAAGAAATATCCCGTCGTGGTATATGTTTACGGTGGCCCTCATGCCCAACTCATCACCGATGAATGGACGGCGGGCGCTGGCATCTACCTCAACTACCTCGCCCAGGAAGGCTTCCTCGTCTTCACCCTCGACAACCGTGGCTCTGCCGACCGTGGCGAGGCCTTCGAGCAGTGCATCCACCGCCAGTGCGGTCAACTCGAGATGCGCGACCAGTTGGTGGGCATCGAATGGCTGAAGACCTTACCTTACGTCGATGCCAACCGCATCGGCAGCGATGGCTGGAGCTATGGCGGCTTCATGTCGACTTCGCTGAAGATCAACCATCCCGAGGTGTTCAAGGTAAGCGTGGCAGGCGGTCCCGTGCTGGATTGGAAGTATTACGAGATTATGTACGGCGAGCGTTACATGGACACGCCCGAAGAGAACCCCGAAGGCTATGAGCTGTGCAGCCTCGAAAACAAGACCGACAAATTAGAAGGCAAGCTCCTGATGATCCACTGCACCACCGACCCAGTGGTGGTGTGGCAGCACAGCCTCGTCTTCGTCGAGAACTGCATCCACAACGGCAAGCAACTCGACTATTTCGTCTATCCCGGCCACGACCACAACGTCTACGGCATGGACAGGGCGCATCTGATTACTAAGATTACGCAGTATTTTAAGGATAATCTGTAATTGGCGTTGCTACGCATAAGAAACGCAAGGAGGGCGGGCCAAATCAATCTGACCCGCCCTCCTTGTTTCGGTTTGTAGGGCTGTCACAACGTGGCTGCCGCCTTGGGGTTTCCATGCGCGGCTGCCGTAATACGACAGTCCTACAAACCGCGATTAATGTACCACAAATTTCCGCGTCACATCGCCTACGGTAATGAAATACATGCCTTGAGGCAATGACGAAACATTAATTTGTTGGTTTTCAGCAGTGATTTTGCCTGCCAACAAGGTTTGGTCCATCAGGTTGGTAATGCGGTAGGTCTGGTCTAGTAGAGACGTGGCGCGCCGCGTCTCTATAAACAAAACACCATTTGTAGGATTAGGATAAACCGTTAAGGCCCCTGAACCCGTCGAAAGGCCGTCCTCCTCCACACCGTGCACATCCGAATAAATCGCATCGCAGTCCTCGTCACCGTATTTGAACACCAGTTCGCCTTCGCTCCAATAGCAACGCATACCTTCCACGCGCACGCCGTCGCGGTTGTCCATCAGCTTCTCGGGGAAGAAACTGGTGAGGTGGCCGATGCCGCACACGATGTCACCGCTGAAGAGGTCGTCGGGGTCGCTGACATGCAGCACACGATAGGATACGCCCTCATATTCGATGTAATCCACGCCATCCACATGCATAGTTAGGATTTCCGTGCCGACAAAAATGTTCCAACTGTCGCCCACTTCGGCTTCATAGTCATACAGCACAGTGAACAACCCCGAGCGCTTGTTCCACCAATACAGCTTGCCGTTGAGCTCAAAGACATACTCATGCGTCACCTCTTCACGCAATCCCTTGTCGTAAAGCGTGTTAATCTTCACAAGGATATGCGTCGGCTCATCGTTGATGATGGTGTCGCCAGCCTGATACATGTATTGGTAGGTGATGGTGCCATTCTCATTCAGGATTTCATAGTACCATTCAGGATGGCTCGGAGGTGTGATATTAGTATAATCACAATCATATCCCCCTTCATGATAAAGCATCTCGCCTTCATTAACATAACAACGAAGGTATTCTATCTCACTTGCATCATACACTTCCCATCCATTGCAAACTTCTATGCTTGGGAACAAGCCTCTCTCATAGCCAATTCCCTCGATGATTTTCCCACTATAATAAGTCGGAAGGTCATCGTTAAACCTAACCCACTGCGTACGGTAATTGTGTCCGTTCCAAGTCACGCTGCCAACGCTATCGACAGTCACCTGATGCGAACATTCACCTACTTCGTAGTACCACGATTCGCCCGCTTCGGCATCAAAGTCATACAAAATCGAGAAGGCGTTTGTGGTCGGGTTGAACCAATACACCTTGTTGTCTTCCTCGTACACAAATTCTCCCCCTTCATGCCCAGTGTCAACAAAATGCTGCGTGATGATGCTGCACTGATGGCCTTGGATAATCGTGTCGCCATCCACGAAAAACCTCTGGTATTCAGGATGCATGCCCCATGGGTTGAACACATCGAAATACCACTCCGCGCCTTGAGGAGCAAATGCCGCCGGTGCTCCATCGCTATTCATCACACAATCGTCAAATTCCTCGTTGTCCCAAATCAGGTTGCCGTTCTCGTGATAGCACAACAGATGGACAAACGCCCCAGTCCAACCTTCATATCCGCTGTTCAAAAAGCCGTAGGAACTGCCCACGCCTTCAATCCAATATTCGTCTACTTCACCTGTGGTACCATCATCAAAATACATAGCCAAACCCAATTTCCGCCTCATGGTACCATTTACTTGAACTTGAGATTCTTCAAGCACAATCAACCGATAATCACTCCAACCTACACTAACAGTATCGCCCACGGTCAAATTGAAATCGTAAAGCAGCACCTCGTTTTGGTAGGATTGCTGCCAATACATGCGATAATACACCCTCTTGTCCTCTTCGCGAACCGCACCTGCAATTCTTTTGGAATTATACACATCTTCCTTCCAAACAAGTTTATAGTCCACTCCATCCAAGGTAATGTTATCTCTAATACTTTGGATTTCAGTAAAGTAATCATTAGGATAGTTCATAGAAGCCATGTAAACCACATTCCATTTCTGGCGTTGGTTGCCTTCTTTAATCATCGGGACATAGTCATGGAAATACGGGTCACTATAGATTAATTCCCCGTCTTGATAAACCTCGCCCAAATGGTATTCAGAGCCATCCAAAGGGAGCAATTGAATAGGATAAAGCAGGCCATAATTGCAGCCAATTCCTTCAATCCAATTTTTGCTATAAAAATGTTCTCCTTCCGAACAATCATAATCAAACCAAAAACGTTTTCTCGTGCTTCCATTGATTTCAATCTCGTCAATATCAAAAATGGCTTGAGAATAGCCAGAATAATAATCATCGCCATCAAAAGGGAACCAGTCACACTCGGAAAGCGAGAAGTCATAAATGAGTCGCTCCTCATTCGGCTCCATTTCAAAATACAAATAATTGGGAATATTTACCGCATTGAGTATCCTGAAATACCATTTGCCATCAGCTTCCACACGCATGCCGCCAAAACAATCTCCATCGATGACGTTGCCATAAGACGTACAATTAATCACCTTATGATAAGTCATGCCGTCTACTACGGTATCCCCTTTTATTCCGATTTGGATATAGGGAGCCCAATCCAAATACAGGTTTTGGTAATAGATGGCCCACCGCGTGTTGTCATACGGAAAATCTTCTCGAATATGGTCTGCATCCGAAATGCTCTTCCAATACTCCCCGCCGCCGTCGAAATACAGATGGTTGTCATACCCTTTGATAAGGAAATAAGCATCACCGCCTGGAGCAATATCCACAAGGGGAAGATGCTCTCCTATCTCGGTGAAATGCTCGCCATGATCGGTGGAATAGGAAAGAACAGCCTGATTCCCCACGAAGTGAGGCCTGTACACAATGCCGCCATCGCTGATGGCCAAAGTCGTCCCATCGAACAGATAGAAACCAGGAGCGTGTTGGAAACCAGCACTACTTCCGTCAGCATTATAGCCGCAAGCCACCACATTCCCTTCAGGGTCGAACGCCATGTCCTTAATGCTAATACCCTCAGCGGCAACAAGTTCCCAGTTTTGGTTGTCTGATAAGGTGGAATGGAAGATGCCGCCTTCTCCTCCAAGCGTCGTCAAGCCCAGGTACACATCTCCATTCTCATTGACCAAAAGGTCGCTAATGGTTGGGCCATTGTCCGCATTCATAAAATCTGGAATCCAACCCTCCCAAGTCTCTCCGCCGTCAAGGGTATAGGAGATTTCCCCGTTTTCAGCCCAAACCACCATAATGTCGTTGGTTGGGACGCAAAGGCCTGTTTTATCAGGCATTGCACATGAGGAAATTGACGGGGTTTGCTGCCATGTGTCGCCGTTGTCGTCGGAATACACTATGGTCTGTTGGTTGTCGTTAAAGACGCAAATTCTTCCTTCAGGGCTAACCGCAAAGCAATGCTGGTTGAAGTAACCACTGAAACCAGTTTCATAGCCCAATACAACTTGCCAAGTTTCGCCCTCATCTTGCGAACGCAAGAGGCCGCTGTAGCCACCCATGGCATAAAGGTCACCGTTGGAAGCTGCACCGAGAATCGGGCTGTTGCTGCTGATAGGCTTCCAAACATTTTGCGCCTCAAGGATGCCAAGGCAGCCGAGGCAAATCGCTAAAGTTAATACTAATCTTTTCATTGTCGTATGTTTTTGATTGTTATCCATTTATTTGATTCGGTCTGTAGGGCTGTTGTACCACGGCAGCTGCTGTGACGTTTCAGCGTGCAGCTGCCACGATGTGACAGCCCTACAAACTACGATTAACGCATCACGAATTTCCGCGTTACATTTGCAAAGGTAATAAAATACATGCCTTGTGGCAATGATGAAACATCAATCTGTTGGTTATCAGCTGTGATTTGACCTGTCAGCACGGTTTGACCCATGAGGTTGGTGATACGGTAGGTCTGGTCTGGTAGAGACGTGCCATGGCGCGTCTCTACAAACAAAACACCGTTTGTAGGATTAGGATAAACCGTAAAGGACCCTGAATCCATAGAAAGGATGTCTTCCTCCACACCATGTACCTCCGAATAAACCGCGTCGCAGTCGTCATCGCCGGGTTTAAAGACCAATTCATCCTCAATCCAGTAGCAGCGCAGGCCTTCCACACTGATACGGTCGCGGTTGTCCATCAGCTTTTCGGGGAAGAAACTCGTCAGGTGACCGATGCCACACACGATGTCGCCGCTGAAGATGTCGTCCACATCGCTTACGCGAAGCATCCGATAGGTCTTGCCTTCGTATTCAACGGTTTCCACGGCGTCAACGTGCATGATGAGGGTTTCCGTGCCGACCTTGGTGACCCAAGTGTCGCCTTCTTCGGCACCAAAGTCATACAGCACGGTAAATTCTTCCAAGGTATTGTTCCACCAATACACCTTGCCGTCGCGCACATAGACATACTCGCGCGTCACCTCGTCGCGTAATCCCTTGTCGTAAAGCGTGTTAATCTTCACAAGGATATGCGTCGGTTCATCTTGAACAACGGTGTCACCTGCCTGATACATGTATTGGTAGGTGATGCTGCCATCCTCGTTTTGGATTTCGTAGTACCATTCCGAAGGGAAAGCAATCACATTGGGAATGTCGTTGGCATTGGGGATGCTTTTCCAGTATTGGTCGTTGCCAAAGAAATACAGATGATTGTCATAGCTTTTGGAGAGGAAGCCGTCTTCACCACCAGGGGCGGGTGCCGACACAGGAAGGTTCTCGATGGTGTTGTAGAAATGCTCGCCGTGGTCTAAAGAATAAGCCAAAACCACATTGTCATACATGGTCATAGCGGTCTTGTAAACGATGCCATTGTCGGCAACGGCCACACGATTGGACCAAAAGGCATAAAACCCCGGCACATGCTCGAAGCCCGAAAATTCGCCTCCGAAATTCACGGCACAAATGATATTGCCCTCGGGGTCAAATGCCATGTCCTTTATGCCAACATTCTCAAAAGCAGCAATTTCCCAATTCTGCATATCGGAGAGGGTGGAATGATACACGCCGATGTTAGGCCCGATGTAATACCAAACACTGACATACACATCACCGTTTTCGCTGACGAGAAGGTCGCTGATTACTTGGTGTTCTTCCATGAATTCAAGGCCTGAAAAGCCCCATGTCTCGCCACCGTCAAGCGTCCAAAAGATTTCCCTGTTTTGAGTCCATCCCACAACGATGTCATTGGTTGCAGCATATAGACCTGCTACACCTATCAAACCACACGAGGATATTTGGTTGGTTTGCTGCCATGTGTCGCCGTTGTCATCAGAATACATGACCGTCACCGTATTATTATTGAAAACAAAAATCCTTCCTTCATTGCTGACGGCGAGATTTCCAACACTGCCGTCGAACACAGTTTCCCATGTCTCGCCATCATCTTGCGAACGAGCCAACGTGGAAGGATAGACATCTGTATTTCTACAGAACAGGTCTCCTTGTGCATCAGCACCTAAAAATACTCCAGGTATTTCGATAGGCTTCCAAAGGCTATGCGCCACATTGCCACCGTTTGAAAGGCCTCCGGCAATAAAGAAGAAATAACCGCTTCCCTCTCCTTCGGAACTGCGACAATAGAGGTGTGTCACGGTTTGCTCTTCAGGGAAATTGACCAAAGAGACCGCAACCTCAAGAAAACCACCCGCCGGAATTTCATAAGGCAGGCTGTGCGATGGCAGCATTTCAAGATAGTTGGTGCCGTATTCACGAATCTCATATATGGTGATGCTTTGCAGGGCATTGGTGTTGTGCAGATAGAAGGATTGCGTCAAAGGGGTGTTTTCATCGAAAGTAATCCCTTGCATAGGTATGTATTGCAGACCTTCATCCCAGGCTTCCTCGTTGACCTTGACGATGACATGCTTGTAGCCAATCGAGGTGGCTATGGTGACGTTGTAATTGTTATAGCCTTTGTATCCGATACTGTTCACTTCCACTGTCACATTCATGGTTTCATTGGGCTGCAAAGTGCGTGGCAAACCTTCAAAGGAGAGTAGCACCACATTGTCGTCAGGTTGCACATTGATGGATGAAACGGTGACGGCATTGCTGGTTCGGTTGCTAATCGTGAAAACTTGCGGCACGGCAGGCTCGTTGAAGGTCAGCGTTGTTGGTGATACCACCAAAACGCCTTGCTGCCCTGTTACGATATAGCACTCATTATAGCCCAGAGTGGTATTCTGCCAAATCAAATCGCCATCCTCATAATAACAAAGGAGGTCAGTCGACCCACCCACCAAGAAAAGCGAACCTGAATCGACTATCCCATAAAGGCTACCTATACCTTCAATCCACACCTCCCTTTCGCCATTACCAAAAGGATATTCCAATACGATTTGTTGTCTAGGCTCTTCATTAACGAGGATTTCTCCCTTTTCGACAACGACCATGCAACACTCATAATACCCATAGTCACACATGCAAATGGTATCTCCAACTTCCATTGAGAAATCATACAGGAGTTGTTCATCAGAAGTGGAAGGTCTACGAGAGAAGACTTGCCCGTCCTCGGTTTCTCTGAGAAAGCCCCAGAGATTCCAACCTGTAAGGTTTTCATTCCTTGTCGCGTACATCACTTTGTATGTCACACCGTCCACCAGTGTATCACCTTCGATTTTGTAGATGTCGGTGTACTTGTGCGGTGGCTCCGGCGGACTCCACGGATAGGAAAACAGCACATTCCATTGTTTCCCGTCTTCAACGATGGGATGATAGTCTTGTGCTTTCATTGTCATCCCGCCCATCATCATCAGGGCAATCACTGCAATAAATCTAATGGTTTTCATAATTCTAATTATTTGATTGTTAATTGTTTGATTTCATTATTTAGCTTTCAGCCGTCAGCAATCAGCTTTAACTTCGTTGAATCTTCGATTTCAGCAACGGTCAAACCAAGCTGATGGCTGACTGCTGACAGCTGATAGCTCATACCGCGTTCACGATTTCCTCAAAGGTGCGGTTATCATCCCCGAGGTCCATCTTCATCTGTTTTATGCGGGTTTTGCGTTTGTAGTAGGAGTCGGTCTGCGTGTCCAACAGGATGGAAATCACCTGGTTGGAGAAGCCATTCTTGGAGAGGCAGCAGATGCGCACATCCCACTTGCCGAGTTTGGGGTAGAGTTGCAACAGCCGCTGCGAGAAGCCGTCGAAGACCAAGTCCGTCAGGCTGATGAAGTCGTTCCAGTCGTTGTCGGTCAACTCGAAGTTGAGCGAGTCGTTGTTTACTTCTTCCGTGAGGGCTTGCGCGGTGGTCATAATCTTGTTTCGCGTCATGATTTTCTGGATCGCCATCAAATCCTTCGGCGGGAGGGTCTGCTGCTGGCGGCGCAGCTCGTCGTTGGTGCGAATCAAGTTCTCCATGTCGCTCACCAACTCGTGGATGCGGTTCTGGTCGCGCTCCACCTGCCGCCCGAAGTGCTCCATCTCCAACTTGTGGTCGCTGATTTTCTTCCTCACAATCAGGAGGATGACGAGCAAAGCAATCACCGCCAAGGCGATAATCAGATAGAGTTTCAAGTCACGGGTGCGGTGCAAGCTCTCGAGTTCGCTTTGTTGGGCTTTCAACTCATATTCCGACTTGATTCTTTGGATGTTCTCGTTGGCGTGTTCAGCATCGGCTTGCATCATGTTCGCGGCAAACTGCTCGTGGTATTTCACCGCCTGCTGGTAGTCGCCCTCACTGTAAGCGATGGCATAAAGCGTTTGGTATACCGACATCTTCAGTCCGGCACGCTCGCTGCGGAGGGCTTGGTTTAAGTAGGACTTTGCCTTCTCGTTTTCGCGCGTGTAATAATAGAGGATGCCCAAGGTCATGTGGGCGATGTCGGTGTCATTGTCACCGAGGCCGATTTCCAAGGCTTGGTTGACGCTCTCGATGCCTTTGGCGAAGTTGCCCGTTTCCATGTAGTAGTCGCGACCCATCTCGAGATAGAGGTCAGCAAGCATAGCTTGGTCGTTGATGAAGGTGGCGACGCGGAAGGCCGAGTCGTAGTATTGCTTGGCTTGGGTGTATTGTTCCTGCGCCCGCACCGCCCGACCGCTGTTGCGGTAGGCGTTCATCATGCCTGTGGAGTCGGCGGTCTGCTTAAAACAAGTCAGTGCCTGCTGATGTTGCTTGAAGGCATCCTCGAAAAGGCCGTGTTTCAGGTACATGGCACCAAGGTTGTCGCAGAGTTGGCCTTCCAATTGGACGGTTTCGGCAGTCTTGTCGGAACGCTGCACCAGTGCCAGCCCTTGCAGAAACTTCTCGGCGGCCTCTTCGGAGCGGCGTTGCTCGCGCAGTTGCACACCTTCATTATAGAGTGCTTGGGCTTGCTCCATGCGCTTCGTTGGGCTGTCGCAGGAAGCCAGCGCGAGAACTGCGGTGATTAGGATGAGTAGTTTCAAGTACGTTTTCATAGTTTTACTTTATTGATACGGAATTTCTCTGTCGCTTCGCGTCTTTGACTCCGTCGAATCTTCGATTTGCGAGGAGGAACGACGGAGCAATCTATTTCGTTTCATTCGTTCAATTCGCCGACAAAAAACGGCGAATTTTGCGAATTAAGCAAATGGACTGCTTCGTTCCTCGCAGTGACGCAAAGCGTGTCCGTTTCTCAGACGCAAAAATATAGCAAAAAAACATTTGTCAAGAGGTGTGAGGCGCACCACAGGGCCATGTCCCTACTTTTTTGGAATGTCCTTATCATTTTATACTGAAAACCAATGAAATAACAATCGAATACAAAAACTTATGTCCTTACTTTTTTTGGCAACAGAAGAGATAAAACAAAGAAAAACGGCATCCTTTTCTACATCCTATCGGATATAAAATAAGAAATACTTATCAATTTTATATCATATCGGATATAATTTCAATAATTATTACTAATTTTGCATCCGAAAGGATATAAGAAATGAAGAAAACACCATTGACAGAGACCGTAAAGCGGTTACGGAAAGAGTTCGGGCTGACGCAAGAAGCGTTGGCACTCAAGTCGGGCGTCGGGCTTAACTTCGTCCGCGAGTTGGAACAAGGCAAACCCACCGTCAGGCTCGACAAAGTGAACCAAGTGCTCAACCTTTTCAATTACGAAATGACACCGTCGCCTAAACAACATCAACCATGAGGAAAGCATTAATCTATAATAAGAAAGATTTGGCTGGAGTATTGACAGAAATCGACGACGGATATTCGTTTCAATACGACGGCAACTATCTTGCCATGCCAGATGCAGAGCCTATCAGCCTGACCATGCCGTTATCTTCTTTGCCCTACAAAAGCAAGGTGTTATTCCCCTTCTTCGACGGACTTATCCCCGAAGGCTGGTTGTTGGATGTCGCCATCCGCAACACCGACATCAGCATCCTCGACCGAATGTCGCTATTGTTGTTATGCTGCAAGGATTGCATCGGAGCAGTGAGTGTCGTACCCATAAACGAGGAAAACCATGAGTAAATGCTTGTATTGTTATAAGGAACTTGGCCCCAACGAACATGACTTCCATGCCTCATGCGCAAGGAAATTCTTTGGAACGACCGAAGCACCCGTCATGGAATACACACGAGCTGACATGGACCGATTGGCGGAGAAAATCATCCAATCGCAAACGACGCTCACCGGTGTGCAGCCCAAACTATCACTCAATCTCCAGCAACATGAAGGTACGCGGCATTTGACCATCGTGGGACTATGGGGCTATTATATCTTCAAGCCTCAGACCGACGACTATCCTCAACTGCCCGAAAACGAAGATCTTACCATGCACTTAGCCGAAATCGCAAAAATCAAGACGGCGCAACACTGCCTGATTCGTTTGGCTGACCAATCCCTTGGCTACCTCACCAGGCGCATGGATCGAGACACAAAAGGCAACAAACTTGCCATGGAGGATTTTTGCCAACTCACTGAACGCCAAACCGAATACAAATACCGCAGTTCGCATGAGCAAATTGCCAAAGCCATCGCCAAGTACTCCTCAACACCACAATTGGATTTGGTCAACTACTACGAGTTGCTGCTATTCTGCTGGTTGACAGGCAACAACGACATGCACCTGAAGAACTTTTCCTTGCTCAGCAACGGACATGGAGGTTTTGGCCTCTCTCCTGCCTACGACCTTTTGAATGTGGTCATAGCGAACCCGAAAGACACAGAAGAACTCGCCTTGACCTTGAATGGAAGGAAAAAGCGTATCACACTGAAAGACTTCAAGATAGCGGCTTCTCAGGCAGACATACCAGAAAAAGTCATTGACGGAATGGCAGCGCATTTCAGAAAATGCCTACCTGCATGGGAGGCCACTATCGTAAACAGTTTCCTCTCCAAGGATTTACAACAGGATTATCTTGACTTACTTCACGATAGGTTTGAAAGAATCAAGGCGTAAAACGCGAAAGGTGCCAAGGGAATCCCCTCGACACCTTTCAAACTATCTGATAATCTTATTTGGAGTCTTTCTCTATGAACGACATCCTTTCCCCTTTTTCCCGTCATAGCGGACTTGATCCGCTATCTCCCCTACAGAAGGGTCTTTCCTTTCCGCTTAGGAGATTGCGGGTCTTCGCCCGCAATGACAGGTATGGTTTGGAGTTAGTTATTCTAGTTTTAGAAATACAAGTCTCTCTCGCCCTTCTTGATGCGCTCGATGCGGCTCTTCAGCTCGTCCAAGAACTTCGGGTCGACGTTCTTGAAGTTGTTCTCGATGCACTTCCAACCCTTGGCGGCAACTTCGGGCGTGGCGTAGTCGACCAAGTATTCGCTCAAGGTCAGGATGGCATTCGGGGTGCAGTAGCGCTTGATGAAGCCCGGCACACTGAATTCCATGAAGTGTTCGCCCGTGCGACCCAGACGGTAGCAGGCGGTGCAGAAGCTCGGGATGAAATCGTGGTCGAGGAGCTTGTCGATGATGTCGCCCAACGAGCGGTCGTCACCAATCTTGAACTGCTCGCGGTGCAGGTTTTGGTCCTCCTGCTTGTCGCTGTTCTTCTCTTCTTCCTCGTGGTGGTATTTGTAGTCGCCAATCTGCAGGTTGGTGCCGCCGTCAATTTGCGAGATGCCGTATTCGATGGCCTTGGCGCGAAAAGCGGCGTCCTCACGAGCGGTCAAAATCATGCCAGTGTAAGGCACAGCCAGACGGAAGATGGCGATGATCTTCTCGAAAGTGTCGTCGTCGACGAAATACTTCTTGTCGATGTTCAAGCCCGAAGCGTCCTTGATACGCGGGAACGAGATGGTGTGCGGACCCACGTTGAAGCAAGCCTCCAAGTGGTTGGTGTGGCGAATCATAGCCAGTACCTCATAACGCCAGTCGTACAAGCCGAAGAGGATACCGAGACCGTTGTCGTCGATGCCGGCCTGCTGGGCACGGTCCATCGAGGTCAGGCGGTAGTTATAGTCGCCCTTCTTGGTATTAATGGGGTGATACTCGTTATAGATCTCGGGGCAATAGGTCTCTTGGAAGATCTGGTAGGTTCCGATGCCAGCCTCTTTCACGATGCGGAAGCCTTCCACATCCAAAGGAGCGGCGTTGATATTGACGCGGCGGATGCTGCCCTTGCCTTTCTTGGTGGCATAGGTCACCTTCACGGTGTGGGCGATGTACTCCGGTGAGTATTTCGGCGACTCGCCATAGACGAGGATGAGGCGCTTCTGACCGTCGTCTTCGAGAGCCTCCACGTTGCGGATGAGTTCTTCATCGGTCAGCGTGGTACGAATTTGTTCCTTGTTGGAGGAGCGGAAGCCGCAATAAACGCAATTGTTGACGCAATAGTTGCCCACATACAGCGGGGCAAACAGCACGATACGGTTGCCGTAGATGCGGCGTTTCAGCTCGCGAGCGCCTTCCTTAATCTCTTCCACCAGCGTGGGGTCGGTGGTATTGACGAGGACGGCGGTCTCCTCCATCGTCAGGCGGTTCTTGTCCAACGACTTCTGGATGATTTCGTGCACACGCTCAGGCGTGCTCTTGGTGTTGTTGATGTAGTCCCAAATCTCTTCCGAGGAGATAAACGGGCGGTTAGGCTCGTCAGGGATACGACATTTTTCGGGATGGAATTGCATATCAGTTTTTAGTTTTAAGTTGTTGTTCAATGTTTATTTGACTCGGGACACGGGACTGTCTCGTGTCTAAAAGTCTCGTGTCTCGCGTCCTTTTAATAACGCCGACTTCACCTCGATGCCTTCGATGCGACCCAACTGGCCAGTGAGGGAACCAATCTCATCGGTGGTGCCTTCGAAAATGACGGAAATGATGCTGTAATTACCACGGGGAAAGCCTTGGCGGCAGATGATGATGCCTGCGTGACGGGATAGCACCGCGTTGACTTGTGGCGCGGCTTCACGGTTTCCCACATAAATAAGGACTGTGCCTATTCTCCTTTCCATTTGAATGACCTCCGGATCAGATGACTATGATTCCGCAGAAGCCTCGATGTCAACGCATTGTCTTCATCTCAGCGCGGTGCGGCTTTGATTTTGCGACTGCAAAGATAGTGTTTTTCTTCTAACAGAAGATTAATCAACAAATTAATATTCTATTTTATCCTGCTTCTGCTCCCAAGCGCGGAAGGTCTTAAGGGCTTCGTTGCGCAACAAGGGAATGGCTGGCACGACACGAGCCTCTTTGTGCTGTTCCAACTCCTTGTAAATGAAGTCATCAGCGAAGTCGATGTCGGCAGCGTCTTTTTTAGTGTTGCCATAATAGATGCGGCTGATGTGTGCCCAATAGATGGCACCGAGGCACATCGGGCAAGGCTCGCAGGAGGTGTAAATCACGCAGTCAGACAGGTCGAAGGTGCCCAGCTTGCGGCAGGCCTGACGGATGGTGTTCACCTCGGCATGAGCAGTGGGGTCGTTGTCGCGGGTCACACTGTTGGCGCTGCCGGCGACGATTTCGCCATCCCTCACGATGACCGCCCCAAAGGGACCGCCTCCGTTCTTTACGCTTTCGTCAGCGAGGCGTATGGCCTCGCGCATAAAGGTTTTATCTTGTTCAGTGATTTGCATTTTGTTAGGCCTCCACACCATGTTCAAAAAGATATTCAGGGGCAATATCAGCACCATTCGCCCAGAAAATGGTGTGGTCTAAACCAAACTGGATGAAATTTTTCTTGTCACGCAAATCCGCAAAAGCAGGATAGACCAGCAACGGTGTCAAGTCGACCTTGCGACGCTGTCCATTGCTGAAAGAGCAAAGCAAAGTGTACTCACCCAAGTATTCTACATCTGTGATAGTCAATATCATATTATCTGATTTTTTTGATTGTTTCTCCTCTTTGGGCTTTATCCCATAACTCCATCAATTCATCCTCATGTTCATCCATGAATTGGTTGATAATGGCAACCGTTTTTGAGCGCGCCACACCTTCAATGACACGATTCTTGATGTTTATCGAAAAGTCATCAGTTCCACTCCGTACATGGATATGAGGTGGATTATGGTCAAATGCATAAATGTAGATAAGGATGCCTTGTATGACGAATATGGAGCCCATAATACTATATTTTCTGAATGCAAAAATAACAATTATTTCCTATACCTCGCCTCCAATTCAGCACGATACTTATCGGCAATCTCTTTCGCCAACGTAATCCCATCTCCCTCCGGCTCGGCGCTGAAGGTGCCGAGGCGCTCACGCCACCATTGACCTTCGTATTTGCAGATGCGCTCGTGATAGGCTTTCTCGTCGAAAGGCTGACCTGCTTCAATGGCAGCGTCCACATCTTTAAAGAACTCCTTCCAACGATAGGCATAATAGGTCGCGGTGAGACCTGCCCAAGCACGGCTGGCGTATTCGTTGAGCAAGGCGTCTTCCTCACCCCAGGTAGTGATGATATTTCGGGCATTGCTCTCGAAGTAGTCTTTGTCTTCTTCGGTAGTTCCGATGGCTCTCGCGTCACGGATCCAACGACCCACGAGGAACGCACTCTCAGTAGCCAAAATCTTATCCGTATCATCAAGGATGTTGGTCATGGTCTTCTCGATTTGGTGTAATGTTTCGTAGTCACCTTCGCGGTAAGCTTTCACATAATCGGCATAGAGGTCGCTAAAATAATTGCCTAACAACTGCCTCGTAATGTTGACCGCATCGAAATGGCGTGTGCGGGTGTTACAATCAGCGGCGAGCAGTTCGTCCAAAGCATCCAACAAAGTGATATTGTTGTACTTATAAGTCGGTGCCACATAATACTGGCGGTATTCGTTGATGGTACCCATGGTTGGCCTTTGGTTGATGCGGACAGTCTGTCCGGGCGATGACACCTTATTATATACGCTGTCGGCGAGCAAGGTCCAAGCCGCTCTCATGTTCGGTTCTTCCTTGCCAGCGCGTTGGTCGGCGAGACGCAACACCCAAGCGTCCACATCCTTGGTAAGCGGGTTGTCCCAAGCCTTCTCGAAGACGTATTCATACATAAATGGGTTGCAGTCGAAGCCCTCCAAAGTGGAACCGATGCCGACGAAGTTGTCGCCACCCTTGTCGAAGGCACGCTCAATGCGCACATTCACCGTGTCAAGGTTACCAGCCAGCATGGAGTTGCCACCAAAATTGCCGAGGTAGCACCAGATGTACGGCACGCCATAGTAAGCATTGGTGCGTTCCCAAACAGGTTGTCTCTCGCAGTAATAATCAAGCATGATGTGTCTGTCTATCGGCATGGAGGTGATGTAGGCCTCGATGCGGTTGTCGACTTCCCAATATTGGCGCTCGTTCCAGAACAGCCATGCCATCTCAAGCCATCTGGCTTCGGGGTCGGCGGCTTCGAGGGATTCATAGACCTGACGGCTCACACGGCTGAGGTATTCTGGTTCCCAACTCGGTGGAATGAGTTCGTTGAAGATGTCAATGCCATAGATATGGTCGGTACCATAGAACTCGGTTTGCTTGTCAATGAACTTTTTCTGAATCTCAGTGTACAACGGATCGAGCGGGTCGAGGAACTTGCACCAGCAGATGCTGTCGAAGCCTGCCCAGTCGCCCAACGAAGCCAGAGGCGCATCGGGGTAAAGTCTCGTAATGCAAGGCGGCACATGGCCTGCGAAGCCGGGCAACACAGGTTTCATGTTCAACTCACGTTCACGAGCCACAATTTTCTTTTGCAGTTCTTTTTGGTTTTCGAGCCATGACATAGGCAGTGGTCCGCCCCAACGGTCGATGTTCTGCATACGATGCCACGGCAGATGTGCCGGACCCGTGAAGTAACTGCGAATCTCCTCATCGGTGAGGCCCAAGTCGCTCCACACCTCATACCATACGCTCTCTTGACCCGTGATGGCCAAAGGCAAGTTGATGCCATTGAGCGCCATCCAGTCGATGAAGTGCTCCCATTCCGACCAGTTCCACCATGGCAAGGTGTAGCCGAAAGTGCAGTAGTTGAGGAAGAAACGGTCGGGCACACGGGCGCTCAGGCTGACCTTCTCGGGCACTGCCGGCATGGTAGCAGGAATCTGCAAAGGTTCCTCTTTAAACCAAGAATACTGTGCCATGCAGTAGTATTTCAGATAATGGTTCAGGCCCACGGCCATGCTGTTGGCATTGTTCCCTCGAATGACGAGGTTTTTGCCTTTCGTTTCGATCTCGAATCGGTCGACAGTGTCGCTTTCCAAGCGTTCAAGGACAATGTTTTTGGAATACTCAGACACAACGCGGTTCACCAGTCCGCGCATAGCAATGACTTCAGGGTCAGTATCGGCCTTCTTTGTGCAGGAAAAACAAAGCAAGAAGACAAACAAGGTGATGAGGTATAGTTTTTTCATCGAATTAATGATTTGATTGGGGCAAATATAGTGTTTTTTCTTCAATTCCAATTATTCGCCAAATAATTCCTATTTTTGCACCCATGTCGAAAAATAAGTTTTATGTCGTTTGGAAAGGCCGTAACCCAGGTGTTTATGATCGTTGGGAGGACTGCAAGAAAGAGATAGAAGGCTATACAGGGGCACTATATAAAGGCTTCCCCGACAAGGCCAGTGCAGAGGCTGCTTTTAAAAAAGGCTTCACAGGCTTCGAGAAGAAAGCAACGCCACAAGTTGACTTGACGAATGTAGCGGAGAAACCTGTCAGTCCCGCCATTGCCGTGGATGCCGCTTGTTCGGGCAATCCCGGCAAGATGGAGTACCAAGGTCTGTTTGTGGATTTCGGCACCCAGCCTGCCACAACAGTTCATCTGTTCAAGAGTCCCGTCTTTGAGAACGGCACCAACAACATTGGTGAGTTCTTGGCCATTGTACACGCCTTGGCATGGATGAAGCAGAAACGATGCCAATATCCCATCTACAGCGACTCGGTCAACGCTCAAAAATGGATCCGTGAGAAGAAATGCAAGACCAAACTACAGCCCAATGCCAAAAATGAATACCTCTTTGAACTCATTGCCCGAGCAGAGAAATGGCTCAACGAAAATACCATTGAAGTTCCAATTATGAAATGGAAGACTGAAATTTGGGGCGAAATCCCCGCAGATTTTGGCAGAAAATAAAAAAACACTATTTTTACCGCCCGAAACGATAGTTCGACAAGCTCAATACAAGGATGCTTAAATATGATTCATATTATTTCCAATGCCCGCATTGCCAGGCTTGGCTCGAAGGCCGCAATCTGAAAGCCGAAATGGTCAACCAGTCCATCTTGTATTCCGATGGCAAGGTGTTGAACGACAACTTGATTACCACGCCCCAGAAGATGATAATGTGCCCTTCGTGCAGCCACGTTTTTTGGGTAGAAAAGCCTGCTGAACCATTTATCACTTACGAAAAACCAGACGCCGAGGTCTATTCTTGGAACACCTGGCGCTTTTTCGGCATCAGTTTCTCCGACAACAAGGGGAAGATGGCCTTGATTAATCATTACAAGACCTTCTTGAAGAAGAGCCACTATGACCCGAAGAAGGAGATTTACCTACGGCGTTTCCTGTGGTGGGCCTACAACGACCTGCACCGCAACCACCAGCACGTGCGCCTGAAGTACCTGCTCAACGGCTTTATGAGTTTCGGCGTGTGGCATTGCAACCGAAAATTAATTCTTGAAGGTGAGAAACTGTTTCTCAAGAACCACAAAGGCTTTACTGACAACCTGCAACGCCTGTTGGCCCTACTTGAGAAACATCCCGACGAGCAAATCGACCTTGAACTTCCTGAGATATATCGCGAGCTACGTCAATTCGACAAGGCGAAAGAACTATTGGAGCAGGTGGGCAGCCGCACACATTTCACCAGCGAAATGCTACGCCACTCCAAGTGGAAAGACTCCCGAGTGTTTATGGTCTCAGGATAAAAAAAGAATGACCACTTTCGCGGTCATTCTTTTTTATTGTTACTTATCTTTATTATTCGACTGTATCAAGAGTAGGAGGAATAGGCTCGATTGTATCAAGAATAGGAGGAATAGGCCACCAAGGCAGTCCGCCACCGACATGCCAGTGATTATCCATTCCACCATCTGGGCCAAACAAATTGTACCTAATCAGGTGTCCATGGAAACGAGGTTTTGTCATAGCATAACCTACATCATGGGTTACATGTAAGGTATCCATAAGATATTGTATAACAGCTTCATTTCCTTCCAAAAGACCAGAATAAAGGCAAGCTCTCATACCAATCGTGTTCGAACAGTCGGCAACACCAAAAGGTTCTCCTTCATCGAATGCAGAAGCTGGAATATTGTCAGGCTTTGGTCCAAACGCATGCCAATGAATGTCGCCTGGGAGAAGAGGCACGTCACAATAAGGACAAATCAGCTCAGCACCGTCATCTCTAGTAAACACTTCTTCTACACAAGGAGCATCCCCATCCTCAAAATAAACTTGCAAAGATTTCTGCTGCTCCTGATTCTTCTTACATGAATCGAGACTCATGACGGAAGCCACCATCATACCAGCCACTAATAAGGGAATTAATACTTTTTTCTTCATCATAGTTCTATGTTTTTATTGATTAATACTCAATTGTTTGATATTATATTATTGAAAGTGAATTATTTCTGCCAATTCCTAGCATAGTTTTCATCACAATCGACGCAGCAAAGATAAGGATATTTTTCAAATTGGTTACTTTTTTTTCTTTTTTTTTCAAATTTCACAAAACAGCCCTATTAATAACGGTATTTCTTTCCGAGGAGATTAAATTGTAGGCAAAGCCCGGCATTAGCATGTTTGAAATCTTTCAAGCTGGCTTGCAGGCGCAGGTGCTGCCACAACAAGACATCGGTGCCCAACAGGAATTCATTGCCCGTGTATTCGGCCATCAGCCTCCATTGCGGGAAAAACGAAGGCCTGAAAGTGACGCCACCCACTATGCCGTTCCATTTGGCATTGTAGCCACGGAAAAAATGGCGGTAGGCCACCGTCAAACCCAGCTCGTTCCCCGAGAAAGTGAAATGCTTGGTAGCCGCTACGTACGCATTCGTGAAATAGAGCTGCACCTCCGGCTTGTCTTTGTAGAAAGCTGAAGTCAAGATATCGTTGCACCCTATGGCCACTGCAGGATAGTATTTGCCTTCTTTCAAAGGCTGTATTTTCACCGAAGCATAGCGGTCCTTGCTCCATTGAATTTGTCCCGTCTGTTCATTAATGGCCCTTCTCCGTTCTGTACACACATAGCTCATTTCTATCCAACTGAAGGGAGTCAAGGCGAGATAATAGTCAAAAGTGTTGTACTTTTCTCCCAAATAGAGAAAACCCGTGTCGGGCATCATAGCCTTGTTGAGAAAATGCGCACCAATGAGAGCATCACCCTCATGATGCATCTCGCCTGTGGGGATATGTACCATTCCCGACGTTCCTGTATATTGTTGGGCCCGACTCGCAAGAGGGAAGAGCCACATTGCCATAATTGCAATTATTGTACAAATAAGATGTTTCATTGTTGGTCAGATTGGTTGGTGATGATAAAATCAGGCTCCATGGTATGGCTGCCCCAATGCAGCAGGTCGCGGCTGAACCATCCGTCGCGTTCGTTTTCTTCAGGGTCGGTATGATACATACAATTGGAATAACTATGATTCATCGTACTGTATGACACTCTAAAATTGGAAGCCGGACGGAAATTCACGACCCTGTGCTTGCGATGATAAGGCGGGATCATTATGACAATCCGGAATCCGCCATCAAGACCATAATCGCCACTCCATCGGCCATAGAGCGAAACTGTGGTATGGTTGAAGTGGCGCATAGCTTCAGCCTCACAGCCAAAATCCTGAAATAGGTACCTTCCAACGATTCCTCTGAACTGAGTGTTCCATCGTGGCAGATAGATGTCGCCTCCTACAGTCCACACAAAGGTTTCTGGCCCATAAAAATGGGGTGAAGAATCAAAGTACAATACCCCAACGTACCCTACCTGTGCTTCAAAGGCAAGCTTATCAGAAAAAGGCACAAAAGCTTTCATATCCGCTCCATACCGGTAATTGTCAAATACACCTAACGAAGTCTTGAGATACAACTTACTGAGACAAAGCTCTTTGCTAATATTCAATGCGCCTATTTGAACATACTTATATTGATCGCCGTAGGTATTTACGACGGGAATCATAGCTTTTCCGGACAATTGCCAATGATCCCCCATATTCCACTTGAAGCCAGGAGTAAGATGGATTAATACATCATACTGCCTTTTAAAATCCATATCAATCATACTGAGATTAACACCTGCAAAGAAATCGATTCCGGGAGAAGTGTCTTGCCCCTTGACTTGGGGTTGTCCTAGCATAAAAATCAGTGCAAAAAAACCAGCTATGAGAGAATGGCGTCGAGATGATGCGTTTCTATGAAACATTGTAACAACAATTTATACGGCTGCAAAAATAAGGAAATTTCCAATGCAACGAAAAAATGCAAAAAAACTTATGGTTTCCAAAAAAATCCGCAGAACTATGGTATCTTGTAGTTGTTACCATAATTCTGCGGACAAACCACGCCAACTGCGCGTGAATGATAATCCTAATCCTGGACTTTATCGATCAGGAAAAGGTCATTAATCCAGACCTCAACGTTGGAATGGCGCTGACCTTTGTCGTCGGTCCATTCATTGTTGCGCAAGCTGCCGTCAATGGCCACTTGCAAGCCTTTTTTTACGTAGCGTTCGACACGGTCGGCAGTTTTTCCCCAAGCCACAAGAGTGAACCATTGCGTATCGTTCACCCATTCGCGGTTGGCATTCATACGGCGTTCGTCAACAGCAAGGCGAAAACGCGCGACTTTGTTGTTGCTAAAGCTTTTCACTTCAGGTTCTGCACCTGGGCGGCCAATCAGCATGACCGAATTTCTCATTGTACTCATAGTTGTGTGTGTTTAAGAGATTAATAATTAATTAAAGTTGTTTAAGTGTTTTAAGCCGTTTGTTCTTTACCCCAATCCAAAAGGATGAAGTTGTTCAGATGGATCTCCGTCGACAAGTGGCGCTGGCCGTTCTTGTCGGTCCATTCGTTGTTGCGCAAGGTGCCGTCAATGGCAATCTGCTTCCCTTTCTTCACCGCCAATGCAACGCGCTCGGCGGTCTTGTCCCATGCAACTACAGTGAACCACTGTGTGTCTTTCACTTGTTCGTTCTTTGCATTGCGGCGCATGTTGTTCACAGCGAGGTTGAAGCGCGTGACGATACGATTGTTGTTGAAAGTTCTCGTTTCAGGTTCTGCACCCGGGCGGCCAATCAGCATGACCGAATTTCTCATTGTACTCATGGTTGTGTGTGTTTAGTAATTAATGAATAAGTTTGATTTGTCGTGTCGCCCTTCTCGGCAAGTTGCCCTACCAATCGGTTTGACGATGCAAAGTAACAACACTTGTCAAGACTAAGCCGTTGAACAAACGTTTGTTGTCGACAGTAGTCGTTTGTTGTCGTTTGCTGTCGGATATATTATTTATTATCAACTGATTAAGTTTTTCACTATTTTCAACAACTTTTTATTATTTTTGCGTCAAAATTGAAAAACAAAGGAAAATGGCAAAGGATTTGAAACCTCATATCGGCATTTTTGGACGCAGAAACTGCGGCAAAAGCAGCCTCATTAATCTTCTTACGGGACAGAACATCGCCATTGTGAGCGACACGGCGGGCACTACCACCGACCCCGTAAAAAAAAGTATCGAGATTTTTGGTGTCGGGCCTTGCGTGCTTATCGACACAGCAGGCATAGATGATATTGGTGAGCTTGGACAGCAGCGCGTGGAGAAAACGATGAAAGTGCTCGAGGAAATCGACTGCGCCATCTTGGTCATCACGGAGAACAACTTCGGCGACCCCGAGAAGCAACTCATCAGCCGCATGAAGGAAAGGGCTGTGCCGTTCTTTGTCGTTCACAACAAATCCGACCAAGAGTCGCTTCTTGCCGTAGTGAAGGCGATGATTGAGCAAAACTATGACACTAAAGTACTAAACTATAGTGTTGCAAAAGACTTAGATATTTCTCCATTAATTGAGCTACTCAAAAAGACCATCCCAGAAAGTGCTTATCAGAAAGTGTCGCTGTTGGGTGGCATCATCCAACCTAATGAGGTGGTGGTTTTAGTCTGCCCCGTCGACTCCGAGGCCCCCGAAGGCCGCCTCATCCTACCCCAGGTGATGGCCATACGCGATGTGTTGGACAACGAGTGCATCTGCGTCGTCTTGAAGGAGACCCATTTGCAGCAATACCTTGAAACCATGCCCAAACCCGCCTTGGTTGTCACCGATAGCCAGGTATTCGGCTATGTGAGCCAAAATGTCCCCACAGACATTCCTTTAACCAGCTTCAGCATCGTCATGGCGCGTTTGCGCGGCGACTTCGACAACTACATGAAAGGCACGCCATACCTCTCTCAATTGAAGGACGGCGACACGGTCTTGTTGTTGGAATCGTGCACCCATCACAGCACCTGCGAGGACATCGGCCGCGTGAAATTGCCCCGCATGATTTTGAAGTTCACTGGAAAAGACATCAAGTTCGAGTATGTGGCTGGCCTCTCCCCCATCACCAACCCCGAAAAATACGCCATGGCCATCCAATGCGGCGGCTGCATGAGCACGCGCAAGCAGCTGCTCAACCGCACGAATCTCTTTGTCAATCAAGGCATTCCGATTAGTAATTACGGAATGGCCTTGGCCTATATGAATGGGATTTTTGAGCGGGTGATGGAGCCGTTTGCCGCAACCCTGTAGAGACGCCGATTTATCGCGTCTCAAGGTGTTTCAGCAGCCCTTTGCATCCCTCCAACACATCCACCCAAGTGGCTTCAAAATCGCCCGTGTACCAAGGGTCGGCGACATCGCCTGGTCGATGGGTATAATCCATCAAGAGACTGATTTTGTGCTTGGTATCTTTGCCAAATAACCATTTCAGGCCAAGCAGGTTTTCGTGGTCCATGGCAACGATGTAATCATAATAATCGTATAGATCCCTGGTAATCACCCTCGCCCTTTTACCCTCGCAACTTATGCCATGCTCAGCTAATTTGCGCCGCGCGGGCGGATAGACGGGGTTGCCGATTTCTTCCGTCGAAGTGGCTGCTGAAGCGATTTCGTATTGGTCGCTCAAGCCAGCTTCTTCAACAAGGTGTTTCATCACGAACTCCGCCATGGGACTGCGGCAGATGTTGCCGTGACAGATGAATAGTATCTTTGTTTTGTTCATTTTCCAAGAAATTCATTAATCACCACCGAGGCACAGAAAAGACCGAAAGTGGCAGGCAAGTAACTGATAGTGCCTACGTTGGAGACTTTGTTCTGTTCCTCAACACCTTCGGTAATGATGGCTGAAGCGTCGACAGGCTCAGGCGAATAGACCGCCGTGATGCCGTCGAAGACACCGAGGCGGTGCAGGCGCTTGCGAATGTAGAAAGCCAAACGGCAGTGGTTGGTTTTGGAGATGTCACAAATCTCCACCCGCTCGGGATGGAACTTGCCACCTGCACCCATGCTGCTCACGATGCGCTGGTTGTTTTGTTTGGCGTAGTAAAGCAAAAACACCTTGGGTGCCACCGTATCGATGGCATCCACCACGTAGTCGAAAGGTTGCGCCATCAAGTCAATGATGGCCTGGTCTTTCAGGTATTGGTTGAGGACCGTCAACTCGATGTCGGGGTTAATGTCGCGGAGACGCTCGGCCATCACCTCGGCCTTCGGTCTGCCGACAGTGCTCTCCAAGGCCAACAGTTGACGGTTGCGGTTGGTCACGTTCACCACATCGCCGTCAATGAGAGTCATGCGGCCAATACCTGCACGAGCCAACTGCTCGGCAGCATACGCACCCACACCACCCAATCCTACAACAAGCACATGCTTGGTTTTCAATATGTTGATACCTTCATCGCCGATTAATAGGCGGGTTCTGTCTTGCCAGTGTTCCATAGGTGTTTCTTGTTTGAAACGGGACTGCGGGACACGAAACCACGGAACTATCCTTCCGCTTCTTACCCTCATTGCGGGCGCAGACCTGCAATCTCCTACGCGATAGGAATTCGTCTTCGCGCTTGAGAGATAGCGTTCCGTTTTCACGGAATGACGGTCCGCTATGAGGATCAAGGCTCAGTGTAGTGTTTCCCTGTCTCTTGTCCCGAGTCCGAATAACCGCGCAAAGTTAGTAAAGATTTGTTTTTGTAAAGTAACAATGTCGGTTTCCAATAGTTTTGCTGCAGCCTCATACACCTTTTTCACCTCGATCCCCGCCATGTCGGTTTCAAGGAAGAGATAATCCAAATCAATGAATTTGAATGATTTATAAATCTTTCTTTCAGGATGCAACAGACTCTCACCAACGGAAAGATAAATCCCCTGACCGATGAGTTGCCGCACATCTTGTTCCGTCCCGCTGAAGCCATGCAGAATCCAAGGTTGTTGGGCTTTGTGTTTTTTGCGCAATGCAATGATTTCGTTATGACTCCTCACATCATGAAGAATCATGGGCTTTTGCAAGGCTTCCGAAAGCTCGATTTGCCGCTCAAAAAGTTCGATTTGTCTTTCAAAAGTCGCCTTGTGCATCTTGTCCAAACCCGCTTCGCCAAGGGCAAGGACTTGTGGCAACTTCAGTTTCTCTTCAAGGGCTTGCAATGCTTTTTTTGCTTGAAAATCAGCGTTATCCAAAACCCAAGGATGAATGCCATAACTAAAATAACCATGCTCGGGACATGACTGGTTTAAGTCCAGATTGACAATTTGGATGAGATTGTCACATGTTTTTATTCTATGGGTATGGAGGTCAATAAATGCCGTTCTCATGCTGTTTTGAAAACCACTAAAGATACGATGTAACAAATCAAACCAAATACTATAAACAATCCAACACCCCAACCTTTCAGTTTCACCTTGTTTTCATTTTTGTACTTTTTTTCCAACTTTTTGTATCTACCCTCACTATCCAGCAATATGCTAAAAACAAAGTCAAAAACACAGCAAAACACAACTACTCCTATATTGACTTTGTTTGAATACTCTATTCCGATTTGGTAACACAAGAAGTTAATTATTGATCCTAAATACAATGCTATTGTGAGGAACAAAAGTCCAAATGCCATGATATAAGGTCCATTGTCGCCCCATTCCTTGTAAAATTTCGCATAGCGATAGAAACAATAATTGAAAAAAGTCCTCATTTAAAGTACCTAATTAGTTTCATTGGCAAATTTAGATACTTTTCTTGAATTGCAAACTGGAAGCGGAAAGATTTCTTAATTTTGCGGCTTGTTTGTGAAACCAGTCTATGGGATTGAATAAGTCAACGCTTACGGGGCACCTCGCCTGTTTCGGTGCCTACTGCATCTTCGGGTTCAACATCGTTTGCTGCAAGAACATCTCCAACGCGCATGTGATGACCCCCATGGACTTGCTTTGCTTTCGAGCGGCGGGTGCCACCCTGTTGTTTTGGCTTTTGTCGCTCTTTATGCCCAAGGAAAAAGTACCGCTGAACGATTTGTGGAAGATCTTCATAGCCTCCATGCTGGGTCTGTTCCTCACCCAATGGAGCTTCCTGAAGGCCATCACCATGACGACCTCAATTGACACGAGCATCACCAACACCTGCACCCCCATCCTGACCATGATTGTGGCAGCCATTGTCTTGAAGGAGCCCATCACCTTCAAGAAAGTGGGCGGCATTTTGGTGAGTCTGGCAGGCGTTTTGATCTTGGTTTTCAACTCGGTGGGGCTGGGCGGCGGCGCTTCCGAGACCAAACCCTTGGGCATCGTCCTCGTGGTGGTCAACGGCTTGACCTTCGCCCTCTATCTCGGCATCTTCCGCCCACTCATCTCGAAATACAATGTGGTCACTTTCATGAAGTGGATGTTCCTGTTTACCATGCTTGTGACCGTTCCCTTCAATGTCAAAAACCTGATACACATTCCTTTTGGACAGATTGAGAGCCATGTGGCGTGGCAGATCGCTTTTGTGGTGTTTTTTGCCACTTTCGTTGCTTATTTCCTCATCCCCATTGGGCAGAAACGCTTGCGACCCACCTTGGTCAGCATGTACAACTATGTGCAGCCCATCATCGCCACCATCATCAGCATCATCATCGGTTTGGACCACTTCACTTGGAAAAAAGCCGTGGCCATGATATTGGTCTTCACCGGTGTTTGGATCGTCAACCAAAGCCGGGCGGCGGCACCGCAGAAATAGGAAAGCACTTCCTTTGTCTGCTGTTGCAGAACTATTAATCCCTTCTAAATTTCCAATAAAAAAGGAATAACCCCCATATAGGTAATTCCCTCCTCATCAACCCAAGGCTTGGCAGAACCATCGAGGATGACTATCTTCCTGAAGAAATCGCCAGAGTTTTTCAATGAAATAGTTTCTTGATGGCGCTTTTCCTCGCTGTCAACATTCAAGGCCGACTGGATGTAGAGTTTTTCTTTTCCGGTATTCACGACAAAATCAATCTCATATTGCGACTTTTGCCTTTTGCCATCAACAACTTTGGTCAACTCAACCACACCGACATCGACGCTATAACCTCTACGTATGAGTTCAATAAAAATGAGATTCTCCATCAAATGCGAGCGTTCCTGCTGCCTGAAATTAAGTCGGGCATTGCGCAACCCCAGATCCATGGCATAGTATTTTTGGGTGTTTTCGAAATATTTCTTCCCCTTTACATCATATCGCTTGGCCCCCACAAAAAGATAGGCATCTTCCAGGTAATCGATGTAATTTTTGATGGTGTGGTCGGAAGTGTTACGGTGCATAAGAGAGCCTGCAGTATTGGCAAGATTATGAGGATTGGTGAGCGAACCCACAGATGACGACAACGAATCCACCAAGGCTGACAGTACCTCATCGTCTTTTATCTTGTAACGCTCCACTATGTCCTTTAAGTACACATTCTTGAACAAGCCTTTGAGATATTTGCGTTTTTCATTCTCGGCAGGTTCAAGAACAGCCAATGGCATACCGCCATGTACGAGATATTCCTCAAAGGCTTCGGCTTTTTCCAAACCAGAAACAGGATAATATTCCTTAAACGACAGAGGATATACCTTGATTTCCGAACCACGGTCGCGGAAGTTGGTGACGATGTCTTTCGACAACATCTTCGAGTTGGACCCTGTCACATAAACATCGAGGTTCTTTCGTGATGCGAGATCGTTAAGAATATCGTAGAAAGTGGTGTAAAGCAAATCGCGGTCTTCCTCGGGAACGAGATTTTCATCAATTTCAGAATTCTTGATTTTGAAAGACAGTTGTATCTCGTCAATAAACACATAGTATTGTTTATCAAGATTTTGTGTCTTGCTGACAACATACTCGAAAAGCAGATTGGGGTTTCGGTATTTGACATTTGATTTCTTGTCCAACGCTATCTCCACGAAACAATCTTCGCTAACGCCTTCTTCAAGAAGATAGTTTTTATACAATGTGGATAGCAGAAAGGACTTGCCACAACGTCGAATCCCAGTAATAATCTTCACCTTGCCGTTCCATCTTTTGGATAGCAATTCGTCTATAAATTGTTTTCTTTCAATGATTTGCTCCATATTACCTCCTATTCTACTGCAAAAATAAGTGTCAATGACTACTATTTTTGCAGTGCAAAAATACGAAAACAATGATATAGTACATCATATCTCACAAAAAATTCTTACTTTTGTGCCATGGAACAGAACCTGCTGCAAACGAACATTGCCTATCTGAAAGGCGTCGGGCCGAAGAAGGCCGAAATCCTTCAGAAGGAATTGGGCGTGTCCACCTACCAGGACATGCTTAACCAGTTTCCGTTCCGCTATATCGATCGCAGCCAAATCCAAAAGGTAGCCTATATCAACGACGATAGCGTTTATTATCAGTTGGTCGGCACCATCTCCAACATCAAATTGATTGGTGCACCGAGGGCCACACGCGCCACAGGACTCTTCAGCGACGAGACGGGCAGCATCGAAGTGGTGTGGTTCCGCGGACTGAAATGGATCAAGAACCGCTTCAAGCCGGGCGTGAAATATGTGCTTTTCGGCAAGGCCAGTGAGTTTAACCACAACTTCAACTTCGTTCACCCCGAAATTGAGGAATACGACCCCAAGGACCCGCTCATCGGTGAGGGCTTGCAAGGTGTTTACAACACCACCGAGAAGATGAAGGACCACGGCCTCGGCACGCGCACCATCGCCAAGTTGCAGAAACTCATCCTGCAACAGGTCTACGAATACATACCCGAGACGCTCCCAAAATCCCTCATTGAGCAAGAACAGCTGATTCCGCGCCGCTATGCCTACTACGAGATCCACCTGCCGGCCAACAATATCGAAATCCAGCAAGCCACACGCCGACTGAAATACGAGGAGCATTTCTTCTTCCAACTCAAGCTGCTGCGCAACAAGATGCACCGCGAGCAGGCCATCAAGGGTCATGTTTTCGGTGTGGTGGGGGACTATTTCAACGATTTTTACAAAAACCATCTGCCTTTTCCACTGACTAATGCCCAAAAGCGTGTCATCAAGGAAATACGAAAGGACTTGGGTTCGGGGCACCAGATGAACCGCCTGCTGCAAGGCGATGTGGGTAGCGGCAAGACCATCGTCGCCCTCATGGTGATGCTCCTGGCCTTGGACAACGGCTTCCAAGCCTGCCTTATGGCGCCTACTGAAATCCTAGCCACACAACATTTTGCCACCTTGCAGGAGCAGTTGAAAGACATGAACATCAATTTCGCCCTGCTGACGGGTTCCACCAAAATCGCGGAGCGAAAGAAGATTTATGCAGGCCTTGCCGACGGCACTATGCAAATCGTGGTGGGCACCCACGCGCTGATTGAAAGCAAGGTGGTATTCAAGAACTTGGGCTTGGCCATCATCGACGAGCAACACCGTTTTGGCGTGGAGCAAAGGGCGAAATTCTATGAAAAGACCGAGATTCCGCCACACACCTTGGTGATGACCGCCACGCCCATACCACGCACCCTCGCCATGACCCAATACGGCGACCTCGATGTCTCCAAAATCGATGAGCTGCCACCTGGAAGAAAGCCTGTACAGACCTATCACATCTACAACGACGACCGCTACCGCATCATGATGTTCATGAAAAAGCAGATAGCGCTTGGAAGGCAGATTTATGTGGTATATCCCTGCATCAAAGAGTCGGAAAACACGGATATGATTGCGCTTCAGGAGGGCTATGAGGCTTTGTTGCACGACTTCCCCGAGCCACAATACAAACTCTGCGTCTGCCACGGCCGGTTGACTGCCGAGGACAAGGATTTCGAGATGCAGCGGTTTATTAATAGGAATGCGCAAATCATGGTGGCCACGACAGTTATCGAGGTTGGCGTGAATATCCCCAATGCCACGGTGATGATCATTGAGAACGCTAACCGCTTCGGCCTGTCACAACTGCATCAATTACGTGGTCGTGTGGGGCGCGGGGCCGACCAATCCTATTGCATCCTCGTCACCGACCACAAGCTGACCACCGACGGCAAGACCCGCATGAAAACTATGTGCAGCACCAACGACGGCTTCGAAATCGCCGAGGTTGACCTCGAACTTCGCGGTCCCGGCGAGACGGGCGGCACAAGGCAATCCGGACAAATCGAAATGCTCATCGGTGACCTGCAAAAGGACGGTCCATTAATCCCACAAGTCCGCGAGGCGGCTATTAAGCTTTTGGCCGACGACCCGAAACTCATCAAGCCTGAAAACAGGATGCTGCGTGAGCATTACAAGGAATTGTTTGCGCAGACGTTTGATTGGAGCCAGATTGGGTAATTATTCCTTCAAAACCCTTCCCGTCTTAATTTGGCCATCGGAAAGCTTTATTTTTACGACATATACACCTGAAGGCAAGCCCGACAGGTCGATGGTGGCTTTTTCTGATACAAAAATGAATTTGCCCAAAATATCGAATACTTCCACAAACTGAACCTCGGGCAAGTCAATATGAATCAAACCTTTTGTGGGATTAGGATAAAAAGCCATCTCCGATGTTGCTTCATCAAGGTTGTCATATAACCTGAAATATGCCTT
>JAEEGG010003144.1_pt1 | contig 41502 bp, 27 predicted proteins | sample 9134161 | NCBI WGS metagenome assembly JAEEGG01 (sample SAMN16246543, study PRJNA631951) | gut metagenome | biome: gut microbiome; feature: rumen; material: CR-attached | host: Bos | place: Iran: Karaj | collected 2018-10 | reverse complement strand
CACTTCGTTGGTCTCATCGTTGGAGAGATGGCCCATATAATAGCGAGCGAACCGCTTGCTATGCGGAAAGAGTTTGCAAAGGCCGAACATTTTGTAAAACGCCGTCGATGGCGTCGGGAGACCTCGCTTCGATTCGGGCAGGAACTGCCCTTTGCCATCCACCATCTTGACGCCAAGCCCTCCCGCATCGGGATGAGCGTCCATGAAGGCAATGCATTTCGTGAAGGTATCGTCTTCCACCACCGTGTCGGGGTTGAGGAGCAAGACATACTCCCCTGTCGAGATGCGAATGGCTTGGTTGTTGGCGCGGCTGAAACCCACGTTCTCCTTGTTGGCGATGACCTTCACCTCAGGGAACTTCTGGGCCAACATCTTCAGCGATCCGTCGACGGAGTTGTTGTCAACCACAAACACTTCGCCCTCGATGCCTTGCATGGCGCGACGCACCGAATGCAGGCACTGCTCGAGGAAATACTCGACATTATAGTTGACGATGACGACGGACAGTTTCATGCGCTATGAATTATTTCGGAGAAGGATGCGAGTCCAGGTTCACCTTGCGAGGCATAAGCTTCGGTCCTTGCCCTTCAGGCAGGCCGTCACCAATGTTCTCATACCCACAGGCATTCAAGATCTTGCCCTTGAGAGCAGTATTCTGCATCCATCCCGTGAACTGCTCAGCGCCAGGTCCGTATGCATACACCAGCACTGGCAGGCAGGTATGGCTGCCTGTAGAATAATCAAACACGACATTGGTGTAATGGCCTTGCGGGTCAGGCAAGGTGAGGCCACCCGTCTCGTGGTCGGCAGTGACGACGACAAGCGTGTTGCCTTTTTCCTTGGCATAGTCCAAGGCGACTTTGACAGCATAGTCGAAGTCGAGCATCTCGTCCATCATCCAAGTGGAGTCGTTGCCATGGCAGGCGAAGTCAATTTGTGACCCTTCCACCATAAGGAAGAAACCATTTTCGGCATCGTCCAATGACTTCAACGCCGTCTTCACGGCACGAGGCAGGAAGTCGCCGCGGTCGGCGGCATGTGGCATGTGGTTGTCGTCGGCCATCACCGCATATTTCTTGCAGGTGACATCAATGTTGTCGAGCGTGTCGTACACCGTCCAACCCAACTCGTTCTCCATGCGGGAGACGAGGTCAAGACTGTCCTTGCGTTGGTTGAAGTGCTTCATGCCGCCACCGATGATCAGGTTAAGATACGGATTCTCCGCCATCTGCACGGCGATGTCTTCATACTGCTTGCGATGCGGCACCTTGGCGTAGAAAGCGGCCGGCGTGGCGTGTGTGACATAACTCGTCACAACGATGCCCGTCTCTTTGCCTTGTTCTGCCAACACCTCTAGCACCGTCTTCACTGGGATACTATCGGGATTCATGCCCAACATGGCGTTGTTGGTCTTGTGGTCGCTGGCCAAGGCTGTGCCACCCGCCGCCGAGTCGGTGATGTCGTTACTGGCAGAACGGGTGTCAACCACGCCAATGTAAGGGAACTGCGAGAACGTCATCGGGTCGTGCGAGGCCAACATGGCGGCATAAACCTGAGGCAACGCCATGCCGTCGCCAATCATATAAATGACATTGACGGCCTTGGCAGGTTCCTGTGGTTCTTCCTTCTTGTTGTTGCATGAAGGCAACAAGGCAAGAATGGCCAAGGATAACAATACAAAGGTTATTCTTTTCATTGAATCGATCTTTTAGTTTGTGGGGTTCCCTTCGGGAATAGATAATAATTGGTTTGTGTAGGGCTGTCACACCGTGGCAACCGCTTTTTGTGCGTTTGCCCAAGCGACTGCCGTATACGACAGCCCTACATCCATTCCCCACAGGGGAATCTTTATTATATCGTCTGTTTTTGCACTTTATTGTTTGCGGGCCACTACTTTTTTCACGGCCTCCACGATGTCGGGCGTGTCCAAGTGGAAGAACTTCAACAGTTCCTCGGGCGTGCCGCTTTGGCCAAACACGTCGTTGACCGCGACCATCTCCATCGGGCAAGGTTGGTGCAAGGCCAGCACCTGAGCGATGCTGTCGCCCAGTCCGCCGTTGCGCTGATGCTCCTCAGCAGTAACCACACAGCGGGTCTTGCTGACCGACTTAAGCACGGCATCAACATCCAATGGCTTGATGGTATGGATGTTAATGAGTTCCGCATTGATGCCCATCTCCTTCAGGATAGGCAATGCTTGGACCGCTTTCCATACGAGATGGCCACAAGCGAATATGGTCACGTCGGTGCCTTCTTGCAACAGTTGGGCCTTGCCGATGACAAACTTCTCGTCTACAGGGGTGAAGTTCGGCACTTTCGGGCGACCGAAGCGCAGGTAAACGGGACCATCGTACTCAGCGGCAGCGAGGGTGGCATTCTTGGTCTGGTTAAAGTCGCAAGGCACGATGACGGTCATGTTGGGCAGCACCTTCATCAGCGCGATGTCCTCGAGGATCTGGTGCGTGGCGCCATCTTCGCCGAGGGTGACGCCTGCATGCGAGGCGGCAATCTTCACGTTCTTGTTGGAATAGGCCACGCATTGGCGGATCTGGTCGTAGACGCGACCTGTGGAAAAAGCGGCAAAAGTGCCGGTGAACGGCACAAAGCCGCTCAGTGCCATGCCGGCCGCCATGTCAATCATGTTGGCCTCGGCAATGCCCGTCTGGAAGAAACGCTCGGGGAACTCCTTGGCGAAGTCGCCCATTTTCACCGAGGGTGTGAGGTCGGCGCAGAAGGCCACCACCTTGGGGTTGCGGCGGCCCGCCTCAAGCAAGCCCTCGCCGAATCCCGATCTAGTATCTTTTTGGTTTTGAATTGTAAAGTCCATAGTTGTATCCTTTGTTTATGACAAAAACCGACCCTTCGCCGCCCGCCATGACGGTGTCACGTGAAAACACGAAAACAGTTCGGTGTTTGGCGTCATCATTTTCAATAATCTCCTAATGTCTCCTGTAATTGTGACAGTGCGCTAGCGGCCTGTTCGTCATTAGGTGCCGAGCCATGCCACTTGTGGTTGTTCTCCATAAAGTCGACGCCCTTGCCCATCACGGTATGGGCGAGGATGAGTTGCGGCTTGCCTTGGAAGGCATTCTCGCGGGCAAACTTCAACGTGTTGACAACAGCTTGCATATTGTTGCCGCTCACTTCGATGACGCTCCATCCGAAGGCCTCGTATTTGGCGCGCAAGTCGCCGAGGTTCATCACATCGTCAGTCGAACCGTCGATCTGTTTCTTGTTGTAGTCGATGATGGCCACAAGGTTGTCGACACCTTTGGCGGGGGCGTACATGGCGGCTTCCCAGATCTGGCCTTCTTCTTGTTCGCCGTCGCCCATAAGGACGAAGACGAGGTGCTTGTCGCCGTTCAGTTTCTTGGCTTGTGCAGCACCACAGGCGACAGAGAGGCCTTGTCCGAGCGAACCCGAAGCGATGCGGATGCCTGGCAGGCCTTCCATAGGTGTGGGATGTCCTTGCAGGCGCGTGCCGAGACGACGGAAGGTGGCCAGTTCGCTGACGGGGAAATAGCCACGGCGTGCCATGATGCTGTAAAGCATCGGGCTGATATGGCCGTTGGAGAGGAAGAACATGTCCTCGCCGTTGCCGTCCATGCGGAAACTAGCGGGGTCGATGTCCATTTGGTCGAAAAACAAGGCGGTGACGATGTCGGTCGCGCCCAGCGAGCCGCCCGGGTGACCCGACTGGCACCCGTGCACCATGCGGATGATGTCGCGGCGCACTTGGGTGGCGACTTTTTCTAATTCGTTGATATTCATAATGAATGTGCTTTATTACTATTATTTCATTCTGACTGCAAATCTACAAAAAAACTATTCCAATTCGCGCTCATCGACTTTGTTTTTCTTCCGGTCGTAGTCCTTCTTCGACTTATGCACGCGCGAAAGTCTCATGCTGACCTGTTTGCCGTACGTCTCAATCTCACGTTCGCGATCGACCTTGAGCAGCGCCTTTACGCTACTGAATTGTTGTTTCTTGGTTTTCTTCTTTTTGGATTTCATGTTTAGGGGCGTTTCAGTATGATGCTATGGAGTTATTTGACGGCGAGACCGATACAGGCACGTGTTATTGTTCCACATTGTCTCTTATCACCACCCTCAGGCCTAAGCCACTTGTTTTCTTCGAGCGATCAGATGGATAACGCTTGGACACACGGCAATTGAGGGCTTCATGCGCCCAACTTCCTCCTCGGCGGATAAAGACATCTCCACCAGGATCAACATTGAACGCATAGGAATGGGCAGGCGTTTTGGTCCACTCCCACACATTGCCGCACATGTCATACAAGCCCAGTTCGTTGGGTTTCTTCATTCCCACCGGATGTGTGGAACCATTAGCATTACCTTTATACCAAGCCACTTCGTCAATTTTGTTGCTACCGGCGAATATATAATGCTGGCTGTGTTGTCCGCCACGGGCGGCATACTCCCACTCCTCCTCTGTTGGCAGTGAAAATGACAAATTGGTTTTTTGGGACAATCTCCGGACAAACTCCACTGCTTCGTCGTGGGTCAACTGCTCAGCAGGATGTTTTTCGCTGTCAGCACTCCTTTTATGATTAAAATGAGATTTATTGTACCCCATGACACATCCCCAAACATCTTGAGTGATAGGATATTTAGAAATATAATAAGTGGGAAGCGTCGCCCAATATGACGGTTGCTCATTGGATTCAGAATAGGGCGCTTGTTCTTGTGTAGCACCAAGTTCCAAAGACCCACCTTCAACTCTTATCATTTCCAATTGGAGTGCTTCTACATCAACACGCACGATTTGTTCTTTCAGCAATACTCTCGGTTGCGGGTCTATTTCCAGCAATCTCTTCAAATCAGGGATGAGTCCAGAGTCGACAGGGTATTTGTTCATGTACCGTTGGTTAATGTCTGACAGCATGAGCTTGTGAACTACAGGAATCTCGCAATCCTCAATAAAATAAGGGTATATGAATTTAGCCTCTTTATATTCGATGGCAAAGCCAAGCTCTTTAGGAGTAATCTTTGCCTTGGCCGTATTGGTGCTCCCTAAATAGAGAAATATCTTGCTCTTCAAGATGCCTTGCGCCAAAATGGGCCAAAAATCCGGATTCTCAATGGAAGTGTCGTCAAAAAAACAGGAAAACCCGGCATCAGCCAATGCCTTATATATGCCTTTGGCAATCTTTAAGTCTTTATGGCTGTAACTGATAAATATATCGTATTCCATATTTGCTTGTTTATCGCAAAACATTGCCTTTTGTTATTCCAAATAATACTTCCTCCGTTCTTCTGGCGTTAGCGGGTGGTCCTTGAAGCGCTCGCGGGTTTGGTCGATGAGTTCTTGGAGGGGTGGGAAGGGCCAGACGTGATTGTCTGTCACGATGTATTTTCCATCGGAACTGAAGAAAGCAAATCTAGCATAATCTGCAATGACTTGTAGTCGATCGCCGGTGTATGCATCCCATACGAAAATGAAACCATCGTCTCCAACAGAAACAATGTAGTTTCCGTCAGGACTAAAGGAAGCGAACCGAACCTCTTTTGTATGCCCCTCCAACTTTAGCAATTCTGTTTCATATTCTGAATCCCAAATCCGAACGGTTTTGTCATCTGATGCAGATACTATTTTTGTTCCATCTGGACTGAAAAATGCAACATTGACTTCATCGTCATGTGCCATTTTGCCCAGCAGTTCGCCTGTTTCAGCGTCCCAGACACGAACAAAGCCATCGGCGGAGGCTGAAACAATTCTCATGCCAATGCTATCAGGATTAACTGCAGCACAATTGATATACATTTTGTTGTCGACACGCTCTATGCAGGTGATTTCTTTTCCTGTTTTTACATCCCAAACACGAATATAATCACGTGATGCAGAGGCGATTAGTTTCCCGTTAGGACTAAAGTTTATGGTTCCTATTTCATGCCATAAATCAGAAGTGTGTCCCTTAAAGGTATTGACTATTGTTCCAGTTTCCACATCGCAAACATTTATAGTGGCATCAATAGAAGGAAATGCAACTAGTTTGCCGTCTGGACTAAAGGAAGTGAAAACATAATCCGCGCAATCCAAATAAGTTTTTACGACCTTGTGTGTTTTAGCGTTCCAAATTGTAAAACCAGCCCCATCATGTACGTAATGCCAAGTAGAATCATCAGGATTGCAATAAAAGGCATCGGAAACATAATAGTTTCCATCCGGACTATAGGGATATCCGCAAATAGTGCCTTCGTTTTCTTCGAAAATATAACCTTTTGCACAATAATCCCAAAGTCGGATAGTCTTATCGGCCGAAGTTGAAACAATTCGCTTTCCGTCAGGACTGAATGAAACAGCAGCAATACCATCTGTATGTCCTTCCAGAATATCTAATGGTTCAACAATACCGACTTGCCAAATGCGTATATTACTATCTTCCCCCCACCATTCAGCTCCTGAAACAATTAGGTTTCCATCGGGACTAAAGGCCACAGTGACAAGGGGGTCGTAACTTGGGAATTCAGTTTTCTCTCCTGTTTCAATGTCCCATACGCAAATGCGCTGTCCACCCGCCGAAGCTACAACAATGCGTTTCCCGTCAGGACTGATGTCAAGTGAACACGTTCCATAGTAGCCTTGCCAACTCTTTATGATATTTCCCGTACCTGCATCTAATACATATATGGCATCGTCAAATAATGAAGCGACAATAATTCTGCTCCCATCCGGACTGAAAATTGCTACGGTTGGACACTCATATTCTTTTATTATTTTTTTGTACTGAAAAACAACTCGGTCCTCGCCAGTCTTGGTATTCCATTCTCTTACTGTTCCATCTTTGGAGGTGGAAACAATTTTTGTACCATCTGGGCTAAAATGAACAGAATTGACTTCGCCCATGTGTCCAATCAATTCCCTGTCACAAATTAAACCAACATCCTTATGATGAAGGCCTAAATCTAGTTTCCAAAGGTAAATGATGCTATCGTCAGCAATCGAAGCAAGCGTCTCGTCATCTGGACTTAATGAGGCTGATTTAACCCATGTGCTTTTTCCGTCTCTAGTCTTCAAGGCAAAGGATCCCAACATACTTCCATCTTCGGCATCCCAAATGATTACGCTGTGATCACCAGAGCCCGAAACAATGCGTCGACCATCAGAATTGAAGGCCACACTATTAACGCCCCAAGTATGCCCCCTCAATATGGCACTATTGTGGTATACAGCATTCCTAAGCGCAAATTCAGTCTCGGTTGTATACGGGTGGTAGGGTGGCATCACTTCCATCAATAGTCTCTGGGCCAAGTATGAATTTCCCTCATCAACAAGACTATTGGCTTTTTCGGCAGTGTATCTTGCTTGGTTCTCCATCATTCTCCATTGCTTGGCTTCCAGTTCATGTTGTTGTTCACCGATAATATACAACATAATTAGGAAAAACAGCAGTACAAAAAACGTCATTGACACAATCAACCATATCCTACGTTTCAGCTTCTTCTTCCTCTCCCGCTCCTCAAAAGCTTTCCGCTCCTCATACACCGCCATGCCCAACTGGTCGTGCAACAACTCCACTTGGCCTTTGTCGCCAAGGGCAAAAAGACGGTTGGCACCCAGAGTAAGCTGTCGGTAGGTGAGTTCGCCAAGAGCGGTTTTCAGTTTTTCCGCATCCACCCGCCGGCGACTGCCGTCCTCGCGGATGAGATGCTGTTGGATGTAGCGAATTTGCTTTGCCGACAGGCCTTCCACTGCATCCTGGTAATACACTTCCATAGGGTTGTTTTTCCATACGGCAAGATCTGACGAGGCAATCTTCTCGCCAAACTTTTTGTCGTATGTGCCAGAACAGACAATGGAGAGCAGCAACGTGTCTATATCTTCGCTCTGCGGACGCTTGGCCAAGGAAATGACGCGCTCGGCAATGGCATCCTTCTCCCCTTCCTCGATGCAATCCTTTCCTGGCACCAACACCACCTGCCGCGCCTGCTCAGGCTTCATCGGGCGAAGACGGTAACGGTTGTCCTTGTATAAATCCAAGGAATTCTCGTCGATGCTGTCTTCCAACACAAAGAGGAAATCCTCACGGATGGAGGCCACAAAACGGTAGTTGGTGTCGGCAGAATAGCCTTCCTCGTCGGGCATCTCCAACTCGTCGTTTAGCAAGCAGTAGATTTGCCTCAGCAGCAACTCGGCCTTGGCCTTGTCGCCCTCACGGAAAACCTCCTCAAACTGGTCAAGGATAATGACAGGATAGACCTCTCTGCCATCTTTCATGAAGCGCGTGGTAGCGAAGTAGTTCCAAAGATAAAGGCGATCGTTGCCGTCGGGGTGTCTCGTCGCCGCCCCTTTTTCCTCCGTCAGGCCACTGCCTTGCAGCTTGCGCACAATAGCTGCAGCATAAGAGATCTCTGTCGGTTCCTGCGACAAGCGCACGTAAAGTGGAAAGTAGTCCTTCCTCCGCAGGATGGGGATGACGCCCGCCCGCAGCAAGGAGGTCTTTCCAATGCCCGAACTGCCGTAGAGGGTGATAAACAGGTTGTTGTCGATGAGACGGACCAGGTCCAACGTCTCCTCGTCGCGACCGCAGAATAGGTAGTCGTTACCATCGTTTTTCGGCTCTTCGTAAGAGGCTAATCCCAACCAAGGGTTCTTCGTTGTCATGGCAGTTCGGTTTTAGGCGTTGATTAATCGGATGAGATGCTCAATGTGGTCTTTGGCGGTCTCGAAAGCGGTTGCCGCCGTGATGCAGGAAGGCAGTTGTTGGTGATAGTCCTCGTTGAAACGGTAGTCGCCAACCACTACGGGTATCACCTTGAATCGGGCCTGCCCTTGACTGTCAACCCCAGTTTCCTCATCACGGCGGCTTTGCGCCATTTGCCATTCCTTTTGATACCAGCGGACGGTTTGTGCCACCAAGTCTTCCTTGACTTGCGAACTCAAGACAGGCATAAAGACCTTGCAACTATTGATGGCGTTACGGATGCGCTTTTCGTATTCAGCGCCACACTCCAGCTTATCCTCGTCGAGCCATGCATTGATGCCTGCGGCACGAAACCGCTCGAACAACGGCAGGGCGATGTAACGGTCCTCGTGGGCGTATGAGATGAACACGCCGTTCTCCCGTCGTGGCAACAAGCTGCTGTCGGTAGCTGCCTTGATTTTCTCAATGGCTTCGCGCATGAACATCCTCGCATCGGGGAAAACCTTGACCTTTTCCTGCATCAGATATTTGGCCAAGTTGCCGTCATCCTTCTTGATTTCGACTGCGACTTGCTGTCCGCTAGAAGCATTGCCGAACTCTCCCCTGAGGAGATACCAGAAGAATCGGAACATCCAGTCGTCGAATTTGGCCCCGACCGAAATCAGTTGGAATTTCTTCACATAGTCAAGGAACTTGTTGGAGTCGTATTTCTTGAACCAAGTGGAGATTTTCTCCATGGCATCATTCTCCGAGAGGACGAAACGTCCGTTGGGCCGTTCGGGATCGGCCTTGCCGAAGACGTAGCAAAGCACCGGACGACTCACGCCGAACTCATCGAACGACACCTGCTTGAACGACTGCTGCGCATTCTCGATTTGCACCACGTCGAAGCCTCCTTTGCCCCACACCTTTTCCATCGCGATTTCAAGATAAGGGTCGATGGCCGTGGTGATGACCACGCGGAAGCAGCGCGTTTCGAGCAACTGCATCAACGACGGTTCCATTTCATCGTCAAAGCATGGATAGAAGTCATTGTCGCGTATGGCGTTGAGGACGGCTTCTTTGACGGCATCCTTCGAATAATTCAACTTGAACAAGTCATTGAAACTATGGCAACCGCCAAGCCTGTTGTCGGGTATGGCATTCATTTGGGCCAACTCTTGTATGGTCAAGCCAAGCAGCAGTTTCAGGCTGTCGCCTTCCGCTTCGGGGTTGACATTGCGGTTTAAGACAGTTTCGTTGCCCACAACGAGGACATATTTGTTGAGCAGGCAATCCTTGGCGAACTGCTCCCAAGTGAAATCGCTGTCGCGGCGTAGGCGTTGTTCGTTGGGTTTGGTCGGTACGGGCATAAGAGAATATTTTTGCCAAAAATAGGAAAAAACCCAATATCAGCGTAGATTATTTCAAGAAAAGATTACAACCCCTGGAAAACTATCCCATCCCGACCTTGGGCTGGATGTCTCCCCTATCGATTGACTAAAGTTTCCCCGCCCACTCCACAATCTTGTTCACGGCATCGTCGTAGTCGGAACAGCGATAGAGATGGGTATTCGCATTAGTGAGGCGGCTATAGAGGATGGGATACCAACAGGGCGTATGGAGGGCACTCTCGATCTCGTCGTCATCGCCTTTCTGGACATAGAAAAGATGAAGGTTCTTGCCCATGGCGGCGGCTTCCACCAACTCGGTGACGGAACCCGGACAAGCGGGACCGTCGAAGAGGAAGATGGCGTCAGTGCAGCGTTCGATCATCTGTTTCTCCCTAAGGATGATTTGCTCGCCGGTGAGTTTGTCGGTGGTGAAGAAATACGGTCCGACGTAGGCCACTCGGGCGTTAAGCCAAGTTAGTTCGGTATCGATGTCGGCAAAGAGCAACCCTGGGTCGCGCAGCAGCACCGAACGGTAGTCTTTCGGAATCATTTCACGACAATTGGGTTGGCGCCTGTCGAAGCGGAAGGCACCACCGCAGAAAAGGATGTGTTGAGGTTCAGGTGTCATAGCATACGGAATTATTTATTCTTCGCAAAAATACAAAAAAACTGCAACACCGTCCCCACGGCATACTTCGTGATTTCCCTGTCTTAAGTCATCTACTCAGTTACCATCTCCCCGAATATCCTCCGCCGCCGCTGCGGCCACCGCCGAACGAACCGCCCGAACGATGAGAAGAACCACTGGAATACCTGCGACCGCCCGACGAACTTGACGAACTGCTGCTCGCATGCACCAACATGGGTATCGTGATGATAGAGGTGTAGATGGAGTCGCAACACTGGCACTCGTATGTCTTCTCCTCTTCGCCGCTGTGCGAGTAACTGGCAGCACGCACTACCTGCGACTTCGTCAACCTGGCCGTCATCGCGCCACATTTCTCGCAAGTCATATATTTGTTGAACGACGGTCCCTTCTCCTTCAACACATAGGTATGCCCGTTGACGCAACGGTAGGGCGTGAACTTCAAAGCGCCAAGACGCTCCTCTGTGGCATGCTTGTCGGGCAACATGAAAATCTTGGTCTGGTTGAAGGGCTGGCTACATATCGGGCATAGGCAACCTTCTTCGGTATTCTTCACTTTACGCTTCAAGATAAGATAAAAAATCCACCCCAGCCACGGCGCCATCCACATCGCCACCTTATTCGCGCCATGGTTATCGGCCGCCTGGTAGACCGACTTGGGATTGATGGAGGTCTTCGCCAGCTTCTTGGCCGTCTTCAGCATGCGACGGTTGTGGCGGAAACACACCCACGTGAGATACAAGAACATAGCCATCAGGAACGACCAAAGGCCCTGGCGTGCCATTCCTATTTTGGGGAAAATGGCAATCACGACTAAAAGAGTGATGAATTGGAATACAAAAAACGAAAAACCAATCATCAAGGCACCCGCGCAACCCTTGCCATCCCACGGCGAACCCGTCCAAGAGGTCTTCATTTCACTCACATAATGGGCGCCGTCTTCTTCGACAGACGCCAAGGTCTCTTTGTCCTTGAATGGCGATTTCGTCTTGGTCTTGACCGCCCAAAAGATAATGCCGAACAAGGGAAACAGCACTAGGACGGTTAAAATCCCCAGTCCCTCAAGGGCCTCGCCAAGACTCACGTCATCGCCATCGCCATTATCCGTGCTGGGCAAGGTCGACTTCAACCCATCAGGGATCTCGCCGCCATACACGCCCACAATCTCACCCACGCCTGCGCAAAGACCACGTTCATAGTTGCCTGCCTTGAAAAACGGCACAATGGTATTGGTAAAGATGCGCTGGCATTTGGCGTCGGTAAGGGTCTCTTCGGCACCATAACCCGTCTCAAACTCCAAGGCATGCTGGTCTTCGACAAAGAGCAGCAACACGCCGTTGTTGGTCGCCGCATCGCCAATGCCCCATTTGTTGAAGAGTTCGGTGGCAAAATGCTTCGGTTCCGCATCGCCAATGCTGGCCAAGGTCACCACAAAGACATCCGCCTTGTCGCGGATGGCACACAAGGCCGTGTTGATGTTCATCTCGGCACTGTCCGACAGAAAGCCGTCAGGGTCGCTCACATGGATGTCATTGCTCTCCAAACGCGTGTTGGGCACGGTGCCGACTGTCCAAACTGTTTGGGCCATCATCGTGACTGTCAGACACATCCAAAACAAAAGCAGACTAAATCTACGCATTGAGTATAGGTTTTGAAAAGCCAAAGATACAAAAGACTAACGAATTTCCGAGTTTTTATTATCTTTGCACCAAATTTCTGATTAGGTAATCAACCATGTTTGACGACGAAGACAACTATTTGGAGCACGAAGCGGAGATGGAGAAATCCATCGAGAGGTACGAGGCGATGCTGAAGGACAACGATTCGTTCTACTTCGACAGCGAAGAGTTCGAGTATATCATCGACCACTACACCAAAAACAACCAGTTGAAGCGCTCAAGGCAGGCTGTGGAGATGGCCATGGCGCAGCATCCGGAAAGCAATATGCTGAAAATCAAGTATGCGCGACAATACCTCTTGGAAAATGATGCCCAAAGCGCTTTCAACATCATGCAGCACGTGGAGCGTGTCGACGACGAAGAGGACCCCGACTATTTCCTCACCCTGGGTTCGTGTCTGGCGGCCTTGGGCAAGTCGGAAGAGGCCTTGGAGAACTACTTCAGCGCCCTGCCCTATTTCGATGAAGACGAGAAGTTTGAACTCTACAACGCCATCGCTTACGAATACCAGCACATGCGCAAATACGACCAGGCCCTCGACTTCTACAAGAAGGCCATGGCCCTCGCCGACGACAAAGACACCATCTACCATGAGATCCGCTGCTGCTTCCTCAGCGCCGGCCGCAAGGAAGACGCACTCGCCTTCTTCCAAGACATGATTGACAACGACCCCTACAACAGCAAAGCCTGGACCAACATAGGCGACATCTACCGCATGATGGGGCAATACGAAGAAAGCGTCGACCCCTACGAATACGCCCTCAGCATCGACCCGGAGGACCTCTGGACCAACATGCACCTCGCCGACATCTATTATGACTTGGGCCGCTACAAGGAAGCCATCGACACCCTCGAAGAAGCTCTGCGCAACGGCGTGGAGACCTCGATGATACACACCACCATCGGCGACTGCTACTACCGTCTCAACGATTTGCAATCGGCCGAGGATCATTTCCTGAAGGCACTGGATATCAACCCGATGATTGGAGCAGGTCATGCAGGACTGGGCTATGTGTACAGCGACCGCGGCCAAAGCCTCAAGGCCATCAAATGCTTCGAGAAAGCCTTGGAATATGAGCCTTGGGAGACCGACCATCTCTTCTCCATCGCCACCGACTACATGAAGCTCAAAGACTACGACAAGGCGATGGAATACCTGCGCCAGATACAAAAGATGACGCCCAACGATGCCGACGCCTACTACTACATCGCCGACCTCTACGGCCAACAAGACCAAATCGACGAGGCCATCAACACCATCAAGTTCGGACTGCTGCAAACCGACAACGACCCGTCGCTGCTGTATCTCCTTGCCTATGCCAACTTCGTCAAAGGGCAGCACCCTGAAGGCATCGAAGCCTTGGACCAAGCCCTGACTGCCGACTTCGAGATGTGGCCCGACTTCATCGAATACGACCGCGAACTGCTGGCCAACGACACCGAGATCCTTGAACTCATCGAACAGCACAAGAAAAACCAAGACGCCAACCCCACTGAATAAGAACCCTACATGAACAAATTCGTCCAATACCTCATCATCTTCGGCATCGCCATGGTCCCCATCGTCGAACTGCGCGGCGCACTACCCGTGGCCTACGGTTTCTTCTACGACCAAGCACATCCCTTTACCAGCGTGATATGGAGCTATATCGTCATCGCCATCGGCAATATGGTGCCTGTTCCTTTCATCTTCTTCTTCGCCCGGCGTTTCCTCGAATGGGGCAAGGACAAGAAAGTGATTGGCAGGTTCTGCACCTGGTGCCTGAAAAAAGGCGAAAAAGGCGGTCAAAAACTGCAAGCGAAGGCCAAACACGGACAATATGTGGCATTGATGCTCTTCGTTGGCATCCCACTGCCTGGCACCGGTGCCTGGACGGGCACCCTCGCCGCCAGCTTCCTCGACATGGACTTCAAGAAGAGCGTCCTCGCCGTCATTGGAGGCATCGTGCTGGCTAGCATCATCATCGGCGTGCTGTGCATCTTGGGATTCGGGGCTTGGTTTGGGATTGGATAGAATGACAGTATTATGAGCAATATATTTGGACACGAGACACGAGACACGAGACGCGAGAGAATGGAACGTCCCGCAGTCTCGCAGTCACGCGTCCCGCGTCAAAAAGTTCATTTATGAAACGCTACGGACTCATCGGACACCCACTGAAACACTCGCTGTCGCGGCACTATTTCAACGAGAAGTTTGAATATGAAGGCCTCGACTGCCTCTATCAGCATTTCGACCTCAAGACGCTTGACGAGCTCAACGAGGTGATGGAGAAATACCCCGACCTCTGCGGGTTCAACGTCACCATCCCCTTCAAGGAAACCATCATGGAGTTACTTGACGATATCGACGACGTGGCGCAAGCGGTGGGTGCCGTCAACGTGGTAAAGATCACCAACGGCAAAATGAAAGGCTACAACACCGATGTCTTTGGCTTCGAGCAACTGCTCAACCGCGCCATCAACGGCAAGACCATCGACCATGCCTTGGTGCTAGGCACTGGTGGCGCCTCAAAAGCCGTGCAATATGTGCTGAAACAAAAAGGCATCCCCTTCGCGTTGGTCAGCCGCGACGCCGAAAAAGGCGACTACACCTACGATACGCTGAACGACGAAATCCTGCACCAGAACCACCTCATCATCAATACAACACCCTTGGGAATGTTTCCCAATATCGATGAATTCCCCAACCTGCACTATCAAGACTTAAGCAAAAGACACATCCTTATTGACTTAGTTTACAACCCAAAAGAGACCGCTTTCATGGAGCTGGGCAAGACTTGGGGCGCCAAGACATACGGCGGCATGCAGATGTTTGAGGAGCAGGCGAAGAAGACGTGGGAGATTTTTAATGACCATGACCATTGACCATGACCCTGACCTGCCTTTACCGTCAGGAAGGTAAGGGTCAGTGGACAGGGTCAAGGCCAAAAGAACAAAGACTATGGCGAGACAAAAAATAAAACGAGAACCCGAATACCTCGAAGACGTCGAAATCATCGACGCTGGCGCTGAAGGCATGTCGGTGGCCAAGCCCGAAGGGCGCGTGGTCTTCATCCCCTTTGGCGTGCCTGACGACGTGGTCGACATCCAAGTCTACAAGCGCAAGAAAAACTTCTTTGAAGGCAAAATACTGAACTTCAAGAAGATGTCAGACAAGCGCATCGAACCCGTGTGCCAGCACTTCGGCCTCTGCGGCGGTTGCAAGTGGCAGCACATGGCCTATGAGTGGCAGACCTACTACAAGCAAAAGCAGGTGAAGGACAACTTCGACCGCATCGGCAAAATCGAATATCCCGAGATACGGTCCATTTTAGGGTGCGAGAAGCAGTTCTTCTACCGCAACAAGTTGGAATACACCTTTTCGAACCGAAAGTGGCTCACCGACGGCGTCCCTGGCACTTACGACGAGGAAGGTTGCAAGGGGCTTGGCTTCCACCTCCCGCAACTCTTCGATCGCGTCGTCGACATCGAGCGCTGCCACCTGCAGGCCGACCCGTCGAACGACATCCGCTTGTTCGTCCGTCGCTTCACTTTGGAGCGCCACCTCCCCTACTACAACTTCCGCGCCCACGAGGGCCTGATGCGCAACCTCGTCATCCGGTGCAACTCGAAGGGCGAGTTCATGGTCATACTCGTCATCAGCGAGGAGAACGAGGTGATACGCCACGAACTCATCCCTGCCTTGGAGATGGCCTTCCCGCAAATCGTTTCGCTGCTTCTCGTCATCAACCCGAAACTGAACGACATCATCAACGACCTGCCGTTCGAATGCCTCAAGGGCGAACCTTTTCTCATCGAGACCATGAAATCACCGCGCCCAGGGTACGATGACCTGAAGTTCCGCATCGGTCCTGTGTCGTTCTTCCAGACCAACGTCTACCAGGCCGAGCGGCTCTACAAGACCGCCTTCGACCTCGCCGACGTGCAGGGCGACGAACTGATGTATGACCTCTACACAGGCACAGGCACCATCGCCCAATACTTCTCAAGGTTTGTGGACAAAGTGGTCGGCATCGAATATGTGCAGGCCGCCATCGACGATGCCAAGGTGAACGCCGAAATCAACGGCATCACCAACTGCACTTTCTATGCCGGCGACATGGCCAAAGTGTTCACCGACGACTTCATCGCCACCAACGGCCGCCCCGACCTTATCGTCACCGACCCGCCACGTGCGGGCATGGCCGAGAAGGTGGTGGAACAGCTGCTGAAAATCCGTGCCAAGAAAATCGTCTATGTCAGCTGCAACCCTGCCACGCAGGCCCGCGACCTTCAACTGCTCGATTCGGCCTACAAGGTGATGGCCGTGCAACCGGTCGACATGTTTCCCCACACACAACACGTCGAGAATGTTTGCCTTCTCATCCTGAGAGCATAAAAAAAGGACCGGCGGCAAATGCCACCGGCCCAACCAAAAAGTATGAAAAGGAAACATCTTTCTTATTCTTCCTTGTGCTTCTTCGCCACAAGGTAAGCTCCACCTAGTCCAAGCAGCACGGCGATGCCAGTGCCGAGAGGGGCGTCAGCGTTGCCAGTCTGTTCATGACCGGGCAGGACAGGACCAAAACCACGTTCGCCGTTTTTGAAGTAGGCGCTTTCTTGCTCAGGCGTATTGCCGCGTTGGAAGAGGCCGCCGCCGTCAGCGAAGGTGGTCATGCCCAGTCCGAGGACAATAGCGAGGGTTAGTGCTAGTTTCTTCATTGTTATTTCGGGTTTTATTGTTTGCTTTGTTTATTATTAGTTTCTTTTTGGTCGGGGGTGATTTTACTCCCCCGCCCTTTGGGCACCCCCTCAAGAGGGGGACGGGCTTCTACAGGAGTATGAGCCCGTCCCCCTTTTAAGGGGGTTAGGGGGCTTATCTCACCACCACCTTCTGGACCTTCACGTCGTTGCCGTTGATGAGGCGGACCATGTAGACGCCAGGAGCGCCGTTGATCTTGCGCTCGTAGCTGCCGCTGAAGGTCTCGCTGCTGATGACGTGACCGAGGATGTCGATCACCTGGACGGTGGCCTCACCCTCGATGCCGAAGATGCAGAGGTTGCCGCTGGCGTTGACGAAACTGAAGTTGTCGCCTTCGACGCTCGTGCCGGTGGCAAACACCAGACGGAAGCGGCTGGCATAGTCGGTGGTGCTAGCGTTGAAGCTGTAGCTCGGATGGGTGAGCAGGTCGACATCATCGCCAGTGAGGTTGTCGATGAGGTGCAGGTAACTGAACTCAACATCTTCGTTGGTGAAGCTCAGCGTATAGCTGCCGTTGCTCTCCGCCTTGAAGCTGACAGGCAGTTCGCCCATCTGGCCGGCGTTGACCACAGCGTAGTCCTTGCCTTCAACAGGCATGTAGATCTTGCTGCTGCCTTCGCGGAAGCTGAGTTTCTCAAGGGTGTTGCCCTCGTCGAAGCGGACGATGGCGTTGTCTAAGGTCGTTGAGCCTGTCGAAACGCCGTCCCTACGAGCTGCCACTTGGCTGAGCACGAGGTTGAGGCATCTCACGCCCTTGCTGGGTGCCGTTCTGCTGAGGACCACACTCTCGCCTCTGACGGTATTCTGCAAGAAGAAGCCTTCCATAGGCTTGATGACGCTCGTGACGGCTTCAAAGCCTGTTCCTTCGGCATTCATGCGATAGAAGGCCATGGTCTGCGAGTCGGAGCTAAGGTAAGCATTGCAAGTAAATGTGTTGCCACAAAGTTTCCATCCATTGAATTGATAATCCTCATTCTCAAAATAGTTGTAATTGAAAATTTCGTCAGGTTGCTTGTTGTCCATGACAGGTCCAGTGACACTAATCATCACATCGGCGTCATTGGCATAGAGGTAACCCGAGCCCCAGTCCATCTTGAAGTTCGTCGGGTCAGCCTTGTAGTTTCTCCATTCGAGGCCATCGGAAGCGGCAGGATCGAAGGCATAGAGGTCGTAGTCGCTCTCCGTCGTGACGATGCCGTTGGCAGGATTGTACTGTCCAGCCCATTGGACAGGCGATGAAATCAGGTAGTATTGATCCTTCGTGCCAGCGTATCCGATGATGTTCTTCTTCACCGTGATGACGTCGGGTTGGTCAATAATGGTGTTGAGCCGCAGTTGGTTGCCGTCTTCGAGGGTGAGGGTGGGCTTGGGATCGCCTTCAAACGTGATGCTGTTGGCATCGGCGATGATATTTCTGCCGGTTATTAAATTAATGGAGATGACCGCATCATGACGGAGGATGACGTCTTCATTGGGGCTGTCATTGACTGCACCTGGCATGCCATAAGGCACCCAGTTGTTGGGGTTCCACCATTTGTCACTGACTTCTTCGAGATCGTAGCCATCTAAGGGCTGGCCACCGATGAACACCTTCGTGTTCTGATCCAGAGTCTTGAAGTTGAAAATATCGGTCCATGTATCGCTGCAAATGCTTCTCACTTGCACGTCATAAATCATGTTGGCCTCAAGACCGACGAGTTGGACGGAGGTCGTTTGAGATTCGACAATACTGCCACCACCAGCGGCATACTCCGTGCCAATCTTCACGTTGTCGATGTGCAGGTTGTTATCGGCATTTCTTTCGGTGGATTCGCCGTAGAAGGCGATGCGCACATCCCAACCTGCATATTCAGTCAAGTCGATGCGCACCTGTTCGCCCGTGGCAGTATGGGCAATATCGTTGTAGACATATTGAGAACCCACCGAGTTGTTCCACTCGCGCAGGATGGTCCAAGTTTGGCCGTTGTCGATAGTAACCAACACGACGAATCTGTCGTCAGTGCCCGTGGTGGCAGGAGCGCTCTGCGTGCCGCTGTAGGCAGTCAAAGCCAAATCAAAAATGACGACATCACCAGACTGTACATTATGACTTGGGGTAATGAGCCAATCTTTGCGACTTGTACCAAAGATATTAATATACGCATGACTATCAAAGACACCATTGGTTGTGCCCATATACCAATTATAATCGCCGCTTGTTAAGTTTTCCGTTCCGTTCATGATATTGTCCAACAGACCCTGTTTGCGTTCCCAACGATCAGGAAGCAAATTGGCATTGAATTGTTCATTGATACCGACAACCTGTTCGGCCCTTCTGAACCACACCTGGTATTGTTGCACATCCACTGAGCCGGTCCAGCTGAGGTCGGCGGTGTTTTGGGTGAGGTTGCTGGCAACCAAATTGGTGGGCAAGGGGCAAGCATCAAGGGTGGTGAAGGTAATCGTATTGCTCGCATCGCTCAAACTGCCCTCGCCACAGTTGCCACGCACTCTCGCGTAATACTGGGTTTTGGGCTCCAATCCTTCAATGACGAAGTTCCAGTTTTGACTAGCGTCAACAGACACCACTGGCTCAAAGAATTGGGGCGTTGTCGAATACTCCACAACCCAAGCGTTTTGTTGGAAATCGATAAGTGTCCAACTCAAGGTGGCAGTGGTTGACGACAGCTCGACGCAGTCCAGCGTACCCGTGGGGAAGCAAGCAGGTCCATTGCTCACCACCACATTGTCAATGCTAAGGTAGTAGTTATTGTTTGTTCCGCCTTCATACTTGAAAGCCATGAAGCTGCCTTCCTGAGCATTGGCAAAATAGGCCGTCTTTTCGGTCAGCGTGGTGGTCCGTTCGCAGGCAAGCGTTTGGACAAAGGTGTTGGCATCGCTCGGGTCAGTCATGTAACCGACATAAAGTGTACCATTATAATCGTTCGTTCCTTCATTACGGTAGGAGAAAGTGAGTTGGTATTCAGAAATGTCTTGCACAAACTCAGGCAGGATGGCATAAAGCGGGGTTGTGCTGCTTGACTTGAAGAACAAGCAGTTGCCATCAACAGGATAACCTGAATAGTTTGAAATGAACACCATGGGATAACTGCTGCTGGTCTCGCCACGGTTGAGGAATTGCCAGCAATGGGGCAACGGGTCATTGGGGAAAGTGCCCGGGACAGTAGTGCCTGTGCTGACGCCTGTATAGTCGTTGAAGTTTTCCGTATAATTGTTGACTAAAGACACGGGACCGCAGAGGGTGCGGAACTCCACGTAGGTGTAATCGCTGTAGCCGTCATTGCCGCAATCCTTGCGGAGGTAGAAGCGTTGGGTCGTGTTGGGCGAGAAAGCGTTTGCCCATCCGGCTGAATTGTTTGTAGTACTAGTCCAGCTCGTTTCTTCCGTCGGCGCGAAGCCTTCCCACGGATTCTCGATGGTGTAGTATTGGAAAGTTGCACCTTCTTCAGCATCCCATGTGAAGCTGGCACCTGTGGAGGTAATGCTGCCCTCTACGACATGCAAGCCCGTAGGCGCGGGGCAGGCTTCCGGCGTGGTGAAGGTGATATAGACAGGTGCGCTTTGGTCAGTCTCGCTACAGTATTTGCGGACCCAAATGCCATAGAAATGATTGGGTTCCAAGCCATCCCAATGGGCTTGGTTGTAATAATCAGGTGTGTGACTCCAGCTGGTGGGAGGCTCATTGGGATCAAAACTCGATGTGTTGAAATCCTCTTGGAACATGTCGCCTCCTTCGGCATACCAAGCGATGGTAACGCTATGGGCGGTAAGCTCTAAAACTTCGAGGTCAGTGGGTTCCGAACAAGTCGGGATAGCAATGTCGTCGATATAGACGCCATTGGTATTTCTGCTCGAATTGGCGGCGTCAATCATGAAGACGAGGTATTTGTCCGTAGTGTTGGCAGGGATGTTGTAGACAAATCTCTGGTAGGAAGTGGTCAATGCCTGTTCGTAGATTGCCGTGAAAGTGGTGGCGTCGTTAAGGTCGGTCATCGTGCCAACCTTGAAAGTGCTGGCATCATTATAGCCTTTGGCCTGTAATGTGACTTGCACGCCTCCGAGGTCATCCATCACAGGCAGGATGGCATACTGAGGTTGCGGGTCATAAGAAGAATAAGATGAATAATAGGAATAGAAACGTATGCAATTGGAACCTGAATGGGCATTATTATAGTTATAAATGCTGGGATACACTGAATAGGTGGCATACGTTGTCGTATTGATGGCGTTCCAGCAGTCAGGCAGGGTGCGGGTTGAGGGAGAAGAGGCATAAGAAACTGTATATCCATCAAAGTTTTCCGTATAGCCCAAGGCGGTGGTGGCAGCGCATTTCGTGTGGAAAGTGACGGAAACCGGCTCGCTATAGTCGTCTTCGCTGCACTTTTTCTTCAGATAGAATGTCCAATCCTCGTTGTAACCTAACTGGTGGTTAAGATAATCGACATAGTTGTCGGTGGTGTAGCTGGCGCTCCACACAGGAGTGTTGACAACGGGGGCATCGGTGTAATAGAATTCGTAGCCACTTTCGGCATCCCACGAGAAACGGTAACCCGTCTCAGTGAAGCTCACCGTGAGGCCTGTGGGCGGCAGGCAGGTGGGAACCTTGCTTATGCTGACATTGTCCAAAAAGATGGCACCGCTACCATAGTTGGCGTCGGCATAGAACTGCAGAATCACCGTCTGACCGGCATAATCCGCCAAAGAGATAGGCTCTGCCGTGGTAAACGTGCCGGGATTAGTGTATTCGTTCGATCCCGTACTCGTGTACGACTGCAAATCGGTAAATGTTGTGCCGCCATCGGTCGAGATCTTCACCTTGAACGCGCCACAACTTGCACGATGCGAATAGTCGAAAGCGAGTTGGTATACCTCTTCTTCTGGAAGGGCAATGGGATTCGTGTTAATGAGAGCGGTACCGCTTTGTACAAAGTAGTTGTACATGCGGAGCATTTTGTTATCATTGTAACCATACACGCCCCAAATGCGTTCAGGATTACTACTAAGTGTAGAAGTGGTCGAAGCGGAATTGTCCCAGCAACTAGGAATTGTGTTGGCCTCGTAGCTCTCGAAGTCTTCCGTCCAGGGGAAAGAGGTGATGACACCGCAATCCGTAGTGAATTGCGTTGTTGCATACGCGCTTTCCTCCAACGGGTCAAAGCTGCAAACGGCTTTCACGCGAACATCGTATGTGGTGTTGGGTTCGAGTTCGGCAGCATTATAGTAGCGGTACGGAGTTTGGATGGGTGTCCATTGTTCATCAGCGGATTTCTTAAATTCAAAATTGAAGTATTCTGCTGTGCTTTGCCAAGTGATATCAGCAGTGCTGCTGGTAATGTTGCTCACCTTGAGGTTGGTGGGCTTGGCGCAAGTTACGCCACTACTGGGCGTGATTTCAAGCTTGATTTGGTTCTTCACGCTCAACCGACCGGAAGCATTTACGCCAGGGTTAGTTGGATTATAAACCGTATTATCCCTGTAGGCATACATGGAACAATTGTCTGTGCTAGTGAAGACACGGCAGGAAAGGCCAGAACTATACTGGTCCATGTGAACATGAGCCACAAGGCCAAGGTTGCTGCTGCCGTCATAGTCGAAAGGCGTGTCAAGAGTGATGGTTGTCCATTCGCCAGCGGTAAAAGTGACACTGCCTTCGTACACCTTATCGCTACTTGTAACAGTAAGCCAATCAGACGTGCTTGAGAAAGTTTCCTTGTCGGTATTTACCATGTATAACGTTACAGTTGGTGATTTGGTTGAACCTCCATTATAAAAGGCAATGCTGGAGATGGTGCCAGCCATAGTAACTTCCTCTGCCGTATAGATTTGTTCGGAGAGGGTGTTGTCGTACAATGTGTAACCAGGCAGGTACGAGTTGTTGGTCGTACCACCGTCAGTACCGATTTCCACAGTTTCCTGTGCGTTCGCTGCCAAAGGCGCAAACAGCGCCATCAACAGCAAAAAGAGTAATCTTTTCTTTTTCATTGTGTTTGGTTTTAATTATAATTAATTGATACTTAATTGTTTACAATATACTTTCCTATGCAGTTTTTCACGTTGCGAAAATAACCAACATAAAACAAGGAAATTGAGGAGAAATCTCCTCTATTTCGGAAAAGTTATCAACAAGGGGGTGTTGGGAGTTGGGAGTGGAGAGTTGGGAGTTAGGAGTTAAGAGTTAGGAGTTGGGAGTTAGGAGTTAGGAGTTGGGAGTTAGGAGTACCAACACTACCATCCCTATAGTAATCAGTTTACCAATCCGACCCTAAAAGCGTAGAGGATTAACTCAGAGGTGGAATTGACACCTAACTTGCTGAACACTGAACTTTTCATGTTTTCAACAGAATGGGGCGTGATGTTCATTTCTTCCGCTATTGCCTTGGCAGTCAAACCATTGGCACAGAGCGTGATGAGTTCCAACTCGCGGCGCGTGAGGTTTTTCATGGTCTCGTAGTCGGCCTTCAAGTCGGCCTCAATGCGCATGTGGGCCTCGCCGGTGTAGTCGTTGCCGGCCATCACCGAACGCAGCACCAAGGCAATTTCGTCCGCGTTGATGCTCTTGCTCATGAAACCGTTCACCCCCGCCTCCAACAGTTGCTTCACCGTGGCACCACCCGCCTCGCCCGAGAAGATGACGATCTTGGCGCTTGGACAAAGTCTCTTGGCCGCCTCGATGACATCCATGCCCGTGCCATCAGGGAGCATGTAGTCCAACAGGATGAGGTCGGTATCAGGACCGCGCCGCTCCAAAAAAGCGACAGCCTCGGCCACATTGGTCGCCTCGCCCAGCAACTCATAGTCGAGATCGGACTTCGCCAACGTCATGCGAATGCCTAGGCGACAGATGGGTTGGTCTTCGACGATGATAATACGTATAATCTGTTCTGAGTTCATTTCTAGACATTTAATACAGAAAACGAAACACCTACCCCATTGTCGTCATGGCGGAGGAACATCCGCCATCTCCTGAAACATAGACAATCCTTGATTTCAGGAGATTGCGGATCAAGTCCGCAATGACGCCAATAATAGAATCGTTTTCTGGTTTTATTTGTTCTAAGTTCATTTCTAGACATTTAATACATGAGACCCCCCACCATGTCGTCATGGCGGAGGAACATCCGCCATCTCCTGAAACACAGGCAATCCTAATAGTCCCTTGCCTTGTCGTCTCCTTTCCATTGAAGCCGGTCAGGTTCTAAGGAGCACTGACGCTGAAGCGGACCACCGTCCCCTCATCCTTCACACTCTTAATCGTAATCTCACCGCCAATCTTGTCGACGAGCATCTTGCTGACGAAGAGGCCGATACCGGTTCCCGTCTCGCCGCTCGTGCCACTGGCCGATGAGGTCATGAAATTGAATATCTTCTCCAGTTTCTTCTCGCTGATGCCCATGCCGTTGTCGCGAACCTCGACCCAGATGCGGCCTTCCTTCGCCTCTGCCCTCACCCCTACCTCGCCTTCAGGATAGGAGAACTTCACCGCATTGTTGAGCAGGTTCTGCAACACGAGACGCACCACATTGGCGTCGTCATGGGCGGTCATGCCCTTTGGCACTTCGTTGCTGACCTTCAGCGACTTGGCCGTGATGGTCATCTCCTGCGACTTGATGCATTCGTCGACAAGCGCCGACAAATCAAAGTCGACAGGCTTGACCTCGCTGTTGGACAGTTCGCCCTTCACCCAATGGATGATATTGGCCATGCGGCCGTCAAGGGCCTCCGTTGTGGTACGCAGCATGATGAGACTGGCCTCGCGGTCGGTATCGTTCATGCTTTCGTAGTTGTCAGTCAACTGTTGCAGCACCGTACTCATGGCACCCACAGGAGTGCGCACATCGTGCGACACGATGCTGAACAGGCGGTCTTTGGTGGCGTTGAGTCGTGCCAACTCTTCAGCGCGCTTCTTGCGTGCTTGCGCCAACCGATACCAAATCATGGCAATGAGCGAAAGCAGTGCGACGGCAACCGCCAAAACGATGATCAACAGCCTATTGCGTTTCGCTTTCTCTCGCTCCATCGCCAAGGCATAGTCTTTCTCTTGGGTGGCATAGCGCACCTGATAGTCACGGATGAGTTGCTGCTGGGTCTCGTTGAAGACGGAGTCTTTCATCATCACGCTCCTCTCGAAATATTCCAACGCCAACTTTGGGTTCCGCTCACGCTCTTGATGATAAGCGCCTTCGAGTGCTTCTTGCAACAACTCATCAAAATGGTTTTCGTCGGCCAAAGTGATGGCTTTGGCATAGTCGCCTTGTTGCATATAGATGCTGGTCTCGAGGAATGTCTCGCCATTGTCCTTTGCGGTCCGTAATGCCTCTTCCATGAGTCGGTCGCTTTCGTCGTTACGCCCAACGATACGATAGGCCTTCGACAAGGCCATCTGCCGACTGATAATCTTATTCGGCGCATCAAGATACTTTTGCGATAGCTCCAACGACTGCTCAGCATAGCCTACGGCTTCGGGGTCGTTGCGAGCGATGCGCACCTCTGCGAGGTTTTGGCAATAGGTGGCCATGTCGAGGTTGGAAGCGGTGTCGGCAGGGTCGACGGTGCCGAGCATGGCAATGCATTTGCGGTACATCTCCTCGGCCGTGTCATATTCGCCCATCGACAAGTGTATCTCGGCAATATTGTTGATGACATAGCGCTTGTTGACTTCGGCCATCTCGCCGCCCACGAGGTCCATGAGTTCGTTGCAGCGGTTGTAGCACTCAATGGCCTTGTCCAACTGGCCGAGACGTTGGTATGCGTTAGCCAAAGTCATCGTGCATCCCGCCTCATTGAAATAGTCACCAATTTTGTCGTAGTGGGCGATGCCTATCTCGGAATAGCGCACAGCATGCTGGAAGTCGTTGTTGTTGAAGTAATAAAGGATCATGGTGCGCAGCACCTTCACCTTGATTTCGTCCTTGTCGGTGTCGGCATCGAAATTGGGTTCGCGGCCGATGGACTCGTCAATGGCTACTGCCGTACGGTAGGCTGCCTCTCCCCTATTGCGCTCAAACACTTGGTAGAGACTGTCGAGGTCTTGGGCAGCAGCAGTGAGGCATGCCCATAACACACCTATTAATATTAAAGCTTTTTTCATGGAATGGGGGTATTGTTGGACGCGGGACGCGGGACTTCGGGACACGGGACTTCGGGACGCGAGACTTTGGGACACGGGACTTGGATTAGCCGATTGACGAGGTCGTCGAGGTCGAGGTTTTCAGCTTTCACGGTAAGTCGGGCTTGTTCGTAGAACGGCATGCGCTCGGCATAATGATGCTTCACGAATTCGGCCAGTTCCTCCTCGCTTTTGCCAATGGCCAAGGGACGTTTGCGTTTGGCGTGGACCAACCGGTCGACCACGGCCTGCTCGCTGATGCGCAGGAAAACTGTCGTGCCATGGGCGTTCATCCAGTCCATATTATCCAAGAAACACGCTGTGCCACCTCCCGTAGCGACAACCACGTTATCAAGATTTTCCGTCTCTTTCAGCACCTCCGACTCGAGTTTGCGGTAGAGCGGTTCGTCATACTTATGGAAAAAATCGCAGACCGAGATTTTGTATTTCGTCTCAAACAAATCGTCAGTGTCGACGGCTTCCCAACCCAAACGGTTGGCCAGGCGTCTTGCTGTCGTGCTCTTGCCAGCACCCATATATCCGACGAGATAGATTCGATTCAAAATTCAAGATTTAAAATTCAAAATTCCGCATTCCTCATTCAGCATTGACTCCGTCGAAATGCTCCGCATTCAGCGTAGCTAATCTTCGATTTCCTCATTCCGGATTGATCATGTGGTATTGGCAGATCTGCAATTTCCCATCGCCATCGCGCAGATGGAAGCCATTGCCTTGGCAATAGCGCCACATCTTGCAATCGGCACATTGGTCGGTTTTCATCCATTTGCGGTCGCGATAGACGCCGAACTTGTTTTGCCATACCTCCCAGAAACTGTCCTGATAAATATTGCCCTGATGATAGTCGCTGCGAATGCTGAGGCAGCCCGAGATGGAACCATCGGCGAGTACCGATGCGATGTTGATGCCTGCGCTGCACGAATAGTAGTGGTTGCGCACGTCGCCCTCGTATTTGCCAAGGAAGCCGTCGCAACCATAGTCGGCGCGGATGCGGCCTTCAAGACGGGTCTGCTTGATGAACTCCATCATCTGCACGAACTGTTCGTTGGAGAGCTTGAAGTCGGGTTCATTAGCAGCACGGCCGAATGGGAACACCGTGAACAGGCGCCAGCGGCGGATGCCCAAAGAGATGAGGAAGTCGCGGAACTGCGGCAAGTATTTGATGGTGCGCTGGTTGACACAGGTGATGACATCCCACGTCAGTGCAGGATGCTGCTTCATGGCCTCCACGGCTCGCAAAACGTTCTTATAGCTGTTAGGGTTGCCGCGCATCCAGTTATGGTCTTCCTCGAAACCGTCGAAACTCACCGCAATGGACTGCAGTCCAGCCTCAACGAACTCATTGAGTTTCTCGGCCGAGAGCAGCATGCCGTTGCACACCATGCCCCATACGAAACCGCGTTTCGAAATCTCAGCGCCACATTGGGCCAAGTCGGGACGCACGGTAGGTTCGCCTCCCGTGGTGATGACCATCACCTTGCCCGGGTCTTGATGCTCGCGAATTTCATCCAGCACCTTGGCGAAGTCGGCAAAAGGCATGTCATCCTTTTCGGAGAGCATGCGGCAGTCGGAGCCGCAATGTCGGCAGTTAAGGTTGCATCGCAAGGTGCATTCCCAAAACAGTTGGTGCAACTCGTGCTCGTCGATGCGCTTTTGCAGCACCGCGTGGTTGAGTTCGAGCATCACCTTCTTATAAAAACCAAGACGTTCGCTCATAGCTTGTCATTATTGCTTAACGGGCTTATCCCTTCGTGGGGCGCCATACAAAGGCACCGCTTCTTTCTTTGGGTCGATAACGGGTTGAAAGTCTTCGGGTTGATACGCTTCACCACGATCCAAGGCATCCAATTCTGCCTGAGCCTTATTCAGCTCTTCATTGTATTCGTCGAGTTCGGAATAGGTCCTGATCCTGCCCGGACCCATCTGGTCGGGACCGCCGTAGATGCAGGCAGGCGTATAGTTGTAGATCAGGTAATTGAGCGAGTCGATGCGCATGAGCAGTTGGCGGCGACGGACGTTATGACCGAGGTCGATGCTGTCGCCGAGGCGGTAGTTGATGGAGTCAAGCCTGTTCTCAAGCGAATACTTCGTGTTTCGATATGTCATAAAAACGTCGAAATGGTTAGCATAGATCTCTTCGCTTGGGTATTCGTAATGGGCAAGCTCCATTTCGACCTGTTCACGCTCTTTAAGGAGTTGTTTGCGTTCCTTGCGCGTCAAGCCGTTTTGCGTGCAGCATGCCGCCAAAAAGGCCAATCCCGACAAGGCGCTGATCCACACTATGCGAACTATTTTTTTCATATCTCCACAGGTTCGGTTATTCCTGGTCTAGTTTTTTTAGTTCTATCTCCAGCGAATCCTTCTCCGCCATCAAGCGTCGGTTTTGCTCTTCCCTTTCCAACATCATTTGCGGTGGGCCATAAATGGCTTCCGAACTGCGTTTTGAAAGGGTTTGTTGTATTTCGTCAATCCTGTCACGGAGCTCATGACGTTTTTTGTCTTTGGGCGACGAGCCACAGGCAAACAAGAAGGCCAATCCCACAAAGAGACCTACACGAACAACATTAATTATTTTCTTCATAGGGCACTACTTTTTATTCCATTTCCATAGCTTTCAATTCTTGCTCAAGGGAATCGGCCTCGGCTTGCAACCGTTGGGTCTCGCGAGCATACTCCTCCATCATCTCTGGCGGGCCATAGATTTCGGAGTTCTGGCGCTCTTCAACGATAGCGCGAATGGACTCGATACGTTGGCGAATCACCTCGCGGCGGTCTGACTTCTGAAGCGTATCTTCGACAGGCGGCGGACCATAAAGTTTTGGTGACGTCGCAAAAAAGTCGCACGACGCCAAGACTGCCGTTCCCGACAGCAACCCAATCCAAAGCTTACGGAACCATCTGGACATAACTCAAATCTTTATTCGTCAAGTTCGCGAATCCTATTCTCAAGTTCTTCCACTTGCTCACGCAGGCGTTGGGTTTCCTCCCCATAGCGCTGGATGACTTCGGGTGAGCCATACACGCAGGCGCCCTCGCGACTTCTCAGGGCCCGCTTGAGTTCAGCCAGTTGTTGCTTCATGGAATAGCGTTGTCTGCTCTTCTCTACGTCGACATCCTTGCCCAAACGGGAGTTGATGGAATCCAACTCATAACGAAGACGGGCCGTCTCTACGCCATAGTCGGCAATGATTTCGGGCGAGCCGTAGACAGCGGCCATCTCACGCATCTTGAGGATTTCCTGGATAGAGTCGCGTTCGTGCTTGAGTTGCTTCCGCTCGGCGCGTGTCAAACCCTTGCTGGAGCAGCAGGCGGCCAGAAAGGCCAAGCCCGACAATGCGCAAATCCATACAGTTCGAACTACTTTCTTCATTTTTTCAATTGTTATATAACGCTGCAAAGATAATAGAAAAATTCTAAGTCTAACCGAAATAATGGCAAAAAAAATGCCAATATTTCACAAAAAGCCCTACTTTTGCAGCACCAAATCTCTAAAAATACATCATCATGAAAAGAAACTTCCTTTTGAACATTAAACGCGGCAGTTGCGTCGCGATGGCTGCCCTTGCACTCACCCTCGGTCTCTCCAACTGCGGCAACAACGTGTCGCTGGGCGACCTTGAGAACCTCGGCAAAGCGGCTGAAGGCCTTATGCAACCCAAAGACCAATGGCATTCGCTCGTCAAAGAGACGAAGGCCGATGCCCAAGTGGCTGGCAACACCCTCACTTACGGCAACCACACCTACACCGTCAATGGTGACATCGACTTTAACAGCAGCGAGCACCGCACGCCTACCGCCACGGTGACCTTCACCAACATCCCTTCGGGCTATGCCGAGTTTGAAGCCGTCTACAACGGCCTCCTGGGCAAGTCGCTCCAAGGCACCGCCGCTATGGTGCCCATGGCCATCGAGATCTACGCTCGCGACGCCAACACCGGCAAGAAATGCTTCGACCTGCTGTGCAACAGCTCCTCCACCGTCGACGGCATCATTCGCATCCTGAAAACCAAGCTCGTCCCCTCGGAGTTCAGTCCCGAGGATGACAAGTACATCCAGCGTTACATGGCCGCCGCCCTGCTGAAGGGCGCCGTCAACAGCAACGCCTACGCTCCTGAGGAACCCTACACTGTTGAAATGTGCTCTTCGCCCAACGGTGTGCAAGACTCTCCTATGATGGGTGGCACCACCTATTACCTCTACATCCTGGCCCATGGTTGGGACAGCGAACAACGCGCCGTCGACATTTTCCAACCTGCTGGTTCCACTACCTACAAAGTCTGCAACTGCCCCAGCACCTACACGCAATGCAAGAACATCATGGGCACTTGGGCAGGCCTGAAGTAAACCATGAGAAAAGTATTTTATATCATCCTTCCGGCCCTGTTGCTGCTGTCGTGTGGCAATAACACGCAAAAGATTGAAACGGCTCAAACCACGACAGAGAAGAACGACCTGTTGACCATCGACCAGGTGTGTGACATGTGGCCCAGTAAAACCTTCAAGAGCGCGGATGGCGACATCCTAAGTCTCATGGAGGCCTTCAACCAAGCCATGCCTACCTATAGCGTCACCGCCTTCCTTCGCGATGCCAAGTTGCCCGAGGACCATCAACAGTATATCGACATGATCGACATGGCCAACGGCTATGTTGGTTTTGCCGAAGGCAGCGACGACAAGGACTCGGAAAGCATGCAGGCCCGCGTTTGGAAACGCGACAATGGGCATCAACTCCTTGCCGTCTGTCTCAGCCAACCGAGTTCCAAACAAGTGGCTTTCGTAGCCTTCTACGACTATGACCCTGCCACCCAAACGCTCAGTCCTGAGTACGACTACCTCAAATACTTCAAGACCTCGTTCAGCAATTCGATGTTCAGCATTTCGCTTCCCCAAGAGGGCAACGACATTGTGGTCAGCGAGTACTTCATGAATTGGTGGACCTCCATCAGGCACACTTATGCCTGGGACGGCAACGCGCCCAGCCAGTGTTCGACCACCTTTGAGTGCCTCGAACAGATGGAGGCCCAGTATAATGAAGTGGCGGATAGCGGTTTGGATCATCCCTTCACGCAATATGACCTCCTCGACATCGACGAGGACGGCGAACCCGAACTCATCTTTAGCGACGACAAGGAAGAGAACCGGGGGGTATTCTCCATCGTGCAAGAAAAGACCACCCTGCTGGCCGCCTCCGACTTCAAGCGCAGTTTGGTGTTCTTCAAAGGTGTCGTCGGTGATGCTGGCGGCTGCGGCACTGGATGCTACTATTCTAGGTATTCGGTGTTGCAAAACAGTGGTCTCCAATCCACGCTAGCCGAGATGAAACTCTTCAACATGGAAACAGAAGAGATGGATTCGGAGTTCGAACTCGACGAAAACCCCATCACGAAAGACGAAGGACTTAAAAAACTGGAATCGTTCGGAGAACCCATTAAGCCCGTGTTCGACTGGAGGCCCTTGAACCCTTAAGCAAAACAACAATTAAACATCAAATAATCTAAACCAAACACAAAATGAAAAAAGCATTAGCAATCGTGGCTCTCGTAGCCGCCATGTTTGTCGCCGGAAAGGCACAAGCACAGATTAGCATCAACGCAGGTTATGCACCTGAGAAGTTCTCCACCACATGGGGCAACAGCACTACCACCACCAACTACCAAGGTTTCTTCGTTGGCCTCACCGACAACTTCACCTTGAGCAAAGGCATCGGCGTGGCTCCTGGCATCCAGTTCCGCATGAACACGAGGAGCGAATCGACAACTGTGTTAGGCATTACCTCATCAACCAAAGAAACCCAGATGCTTCTTGATGTCCCGGTGCTCTTCAACTATGGCATCGGCATCAACCGTGACCTCTCCATCACGCCTTTCGTCGGCCCCATGTTCAGCTTTGCCATTTCGGGTTCAACGAAGAACTCCGTTGGCAGCAGCTCCACCACCACCAAATGGTATGGCGACAACAGCAGCATGAATCCCTTCAACATCAACTTGGTATTTGGCGCCGCCGCCGAATTCAACAGAGCCAAGTTGTTTGCCGGCTATCGCCTCGGTCTGGTCGACCAAGAAAAGAACAGCGACAACGTCACCACCAAGACACAAGGCTTCTTTGTCGGTTTGGGTTACGCCCTCTAAGTAATAGTAATCCAACAACGCAACTTCAAAGAGACGCTTTCGGGCGTCTCTTTTTTTGTCCCTTTCCGCCAAAGTTTTCAACAGCACATGTTCATAAACCTGTTGATAAAATGTTGAAAACTAATTGCCTGTAAATCCAACACATCAAGGACAAATTCCTAATTTTGACACCTTGTTTAATATAGGGAAACATACCCTAGTGAATTTGCATTAAATCAATAAGTATCAAATAATTAAACCTTTTTTCTCATGAAACAAAAACTTACTTTTTTGTTGACGGCGTTGTTTTTGTTGCCAACAATCTTCCTTCCATTGAAAATGATGGGACAGGCAAGAGACGTCTATTCTTACACTTTTACTGCGAAAATGTTTGACGCCAACAATCAAACCAAAACACTTAATGATGTGGATTGGTATTTTGCCGGAACTGGAGGTGAATACTTCGGTTACGATGCCACCAAAGGCCAACAATTTGGTAGTGGAAATAAACCCTTCTCGGCTTTTACACTTTCAACATCGGACATTTCTGGTACTATTACAGAGATTAAAATAAACACAAGCGGTGCAAACAGCATTGCGGGAACACTTATTGTTACTGTTGGAGGAAACACTTTTGGTGATTCTTACACATTAACCAATGCTGCAACAGAAGTCACATTTTCCGGCTCTGCATCTGGTGACATTTCCTTCAACTATGCGCAAACCTCGTCTAAGGCTATTTACATCAAGTCTATTACCATTACTTATTCAGCTGGCGGCGGCACCCCAACCGTAGCCACCCCGACCTTCAGCCCTGCTGGAGGCACTTATACTGAGCCCCAGTCGGTGACCATCAATTGCGCCACCGAGGGCGCCAACATTTGCTACACCACCGACGGTACTGAACCGACTGAAAACAGTCAGCAATACAGCAATGGTGTGCCACTGAACATCAGCGAGACTACTACTCTTAAAGCCAAAGCCTACAAGAGCGGCTACATCGCCAGCCCTACGGCCACAGCCACCTACACCTTCCCCACCCTTATCAGCATTGAACAAGCCAAGGCATTGCCCGACAATGAATACGCCATGGTGCAAGGTATCGTCAACTTCATTGACGGCCGTAACGTGTACGTACAAGACGGCACAGGCGGCATTTGCCTCTATCTGAACACCAACACCGTACCTTCATCATTGGCATTGGGAGACATGGTACAGGCCTACGGCCAAAAGACTGTTTACAACGGTCTCTATGAACTGAAGAACATTGACGGAAACAGCAGTGCTTTTACTATCGTTTCAACAGGCAATACGCTTCCTCTCGTTGTGAAAACCATCGCCGAAGTCCTTGCTGGCGGTGCAGATGCCCTGCAATGCACCCGCGTGATGATCGAAGACGCCACCATCGGCGCCATCAACACGAGTGGCAACACGCCTTTGACACAAGGCGATAATAGCATCAACATATACAAGGTACCTGCCTTAACAGGCATCGAGGAAGGCAATGTTGTTGACGTGATTGGCGTCATCGGCTATTTCAATGCCCCTCAACTGCGTGTAGCCCAGGCGTCAGATGTCGTCCTCCATGCCGAGCTCAACCCCCAACTTACCGTCTCCGTTACCGAGCTGACTGACTTCCGTTACATGGTGGGCAATGGCCCTTCGGCATCCAAGAACTTCACCATCAGCGGCACCGACCTCACCGATGTCGTCACATTGACGGCTCCCACCAACTTTGAGTTGAGCCTCACCCCCGATAACGGCTATTTCGACAGCGACGAACTCTCACCCATCAATAGCACAATAACCGAGACCACAATCTACGTCAGACTGAAAGCTGGCTTGAACGTGGGCAATTATAGTGGCAATGTCACCATTGTCAGTGGCGACATCACCAAGACCATCGCCCTAAGCGGCACTGTCACCAATGCCGGTACTACCGCCACCCCGACCTTCTCGCCGGTGGCAGGCACCTATATGACCGAGCAAAGCGTCACCATCAGTTGCGAGACTCCTGATGCCGTCATCTACTACACCACAGACGGCAGCGAACCCACGGTGAACAGCACAGTGTACAGCGCACCCATCACGGTGAGCGCCACCACCACGCTGAAAGCCCTGGCCGTCGCCCCCAACTATAGCAATAGTGAAGTGGCCACGGCCACCTACACCATCAGCGAACCCATGACGATTGCCGAAGCACGTGCCTTGCAAAGCAATGCCTACGGCTGCGTGGAAGGCACCGTCATCTTCTTGGACGGCCGAAACGTCTACATCCAAGACGAAACCGCTGGCATCGACCTCTACCTCAACTCCAACACTGTGCCTACAGGCCTCGCCATTGGCGACAATGTGCGTGCCTACGGCAAGCGCACCACCTTCAACGGTTTGGTTGAATTGACAGGCATCAACGGAGGCAACGCAAACGAGTTCACGGTGATTTCGCACAACAACACCCTACCGTTGGCCGTAAAGACCATCGCCGAAATCAATGCCGACTACAGCGGCAGCAACATGCTGCAGTCGACACGCGTGAAAATCGTTGACGCCACCATCGGCGCCATCAACACCAACGGTAACACCCCGATCACCCAAGAAGGCAACAACCTCAACATCTATCGCATCCCCACCGTGGAAGGCTTGGTGGAAGGCGACCTCGTGACCGTGACGGGCATCATCGGTTGCTACAACGCCGTGCAGTTGCGTATAGTCAGCGCTAATGACGTGCAATACGCACACCGTCCTTCACTCACTGCCAACCCCACTTCGCTGGGCGGTTTCACCTATGACTTCGAAGCAGGCGGTCCCTCAGCAGCGACCTCCTTCCTCCTTGGTGGCGACAACCTCTCCAATGACGTGGCCGTATATCCTTCCGAGAGTTTCGAAGTGTCGACCCACGCCGACTTCATCGCGGAGAACCCTGCCATGGTCTTCATCCCTAACTCAGGCCATTTCTACGACATCTCCATTTATGTCCGCTTGAAAGCTGGTCTTGAAGGTGGCACCTACAACGAGCAGATCTATGCCGTTTCGGAAGGCGCCGACACGCTGTTCATCAATGTCAGCGGCACCGTCACCGGCGGCACGCCCACGCCTCCCGACCCGCCCACACCGCCCACTCCTGGCGATGGCAACTACGTCCGCATCAGCGACCTGAGCAGCCTCACAGCAGGTGCTTATGTCATCGTAGCCGCCCGTTTCGACAGCAATGCCACTGACTACTACGCCATGACTGCCGCCACAACGGGCAAACCCACCGGCGTGCTGTTCACTTCCGCCACCTCTAGCACCGACGAAGTGCTGCCCGCCAGCATCGTTGATGAAGAAGAGACCTACTATTGGGTGGTCGGCGTGACCGACAATGGCTACACCTTCACTAACGCTGCCGGAGAGTTGATTGGTTATGGCGCTAGTGGTACTGATTTTGTCACAGGTGGTGAGAAGATTGAATGGAATATTGCCAACGAAACCGCTGGCGAAAGCGCCATGGTGCCTGGTTACACTGGTTTTTATATCACCAATGCCACCACAACTGGCAGAGGATTTGCCTTGAATAACAACCACAACTACGGTGCTTATGCTGTCTCCAACAATAACAACGTCAACTACAACTTCTATCTTGACCTCTTCGTGAAGACAGAAGGTGGCGAACCGCCCGTTCCCACCGTGGCCACGCCTACCTTCACCCCCGAAGGCGGCACCTATTTTGAAGAGCAGACCGTGAGCATCGCCTGCGCTACCGACGGCGCGACCATTTATTATAGCACCGTTTCGGAGAACGGTCCATGGACCGAATACGAAGGCACCATCGACGTTGATGAGAGCATGACCATCTGGGCATACGCCGAAAAGGATGGCTATAACGACAGTAACGTCGCTGAAGCAGAATATACCATCCAGATGGGCTTCGTCACCATCTTCAACCAAGACTGGGAAGGTGAAATGAACGGCTGGACCTTCGTCAATGTGGATGGCGAGATGGAATGGAGTGTGGCCACCTACCAAGGCAACCACTATGCCCATGCCAATGGCTACAGTGGTGGATCGGCACATGCTAACGAAGACTGGTGCATCTCCCCCGCTTTCAACCTCAACGCTTACAGCAACCCGACGCTGAACTTCCGCACCGCCACCAAGTTTGACGGCAACGTCCTGCAAGTGATGTTCTCCAACGACTACGACGGAGAAGACCCCACCGCCGCCACTTGGACCGAGCTGACCTGTGAGCTCTCGACGGGCAACTACACCTGGGTTGAGTCGGGCGACATCGACCTGAGCGCCTTCAACGGCAGCGAATGTTACATCGGTTTCAGGTACACCTGCGATGCTGACCAAGCCGCCGCTTGGGAAGTCGACGACATCCTGCTCCTCGGCCAGACCTCCGACCCCGTGCTCACCGTCACTCCGCTTGCCTTGACAGAATTTACCTATATGGAAGGCAACGGTCCTTCTGACGAGCAGAGCTTCACTGTCAGCGGCCTCAACCTGACCAGCAACGTCGTCATCGACGAAGCTGCCGACTATGAGATATCGCTGACCTCGGGCGAAGACTTCACCGCCCAAAGCACCCTCACGCTGAGCCACGACAATGGCACCATCGACGGCGCCGTCATCTATGTCCGCCTGAAAGCAGGTCTTGCTGTCGGCGAATACAACGACGAAGACATCGCCATCACCTGCGCCGATGTCGACGACACCGAAGTGACCTGCAGCGGCAGCGTCACTGCACAACCTGTGCCTGGCGATGACTACGTCCGCATCAGCGATGCCGGCCAACTGGTCGCCGGTAACCGTGTCATTCTAGCTGCCCGCTACAACGAGACGACCGACGCCTACCTCGGCATCGCTAACACCCCGACAAGCGGCAAACTCACCACCTCTGAGTTCACCAGCGTGATGAACGGTTCAGACGAAATCATCCCTGCCGGCATCCTTGGCGCCGAAGACAGTTTCTACTGGACGGTCGACGTCACCACTGACGGCTATACCTTCACCAACGCCAACGGCGACATGATCGGTTACGGCAACAACGGCACCAACTTCGTATTGAACGGCGAAAAGACCGTCTGGACGATTACTACAGGCGTCTCTGCTCCTGAGAGCTTGGTACCCGAATACTTCGGCTTCAATATCGTCAACGCCACCACTGACACCAGAGCCATGGCCTTGCGCGTCACTGATAATGAAAGTGTGGTGAAAGCCTATGCCATCAGCAACATGACCGATGGCGAGTACAACTTCTTCCTTGACATCTTCATGCAAGGCGAAGGCAGCGTCCCGCCCACTCCGACAGTGGCAGCACCTGTTTTCACACCTGGTGCAGGTACCTACTATGAGACCCAAGACGTGACCATCACTTGCGCCACCCCTGACGCCACCATCTATTACAGCCTCGACTCAGAGAACGGTCCTTGGGAGGAATATGAAGAAGCCATTACCGTCGACGAGAGCATGACCCTCTGGGCCTACGCCGAGAAGGAAGGCTGCAATGACAGCCCCATTGTCAGTGCAGAATATGTGATCCAAAACGACCTCGTCATCATCTTCAACCAAGACTGGGAAGAGGATTGGCACGGCTGGACACAAGTCAATGTGGAAGGCGAAGATGCCGAATGGACCATTGCCGAACACAGCGGCAATCACTACGCCTACATGAACGGCTATAACCACGGCGCCAACGAAGACTGGCTCATCTCGCCCGCTTTCGACCTCGACAGCTACAGCGAAGTTGTGCTGACCTTTGTCACCGCCATGAACTACAATGGTCCCGACATCGAGGTACTCTTCTCCAATGACTACGACGGCACCGACCCGAACGCAGCCAACTGGGAACCGCTAGCATGCCAACTCTCGCCCGGCAGTTGGACTTGGACCGAGTCTGGCGAAATCAGCCTCGACGAATTTAGCGGCACGAACTGCTACATCGCTTTCAAGTACATCTGCACCGAAAGTGAATCCGCTGCATGGGAGGTTGACGACATCATGCTCGTCTCGGGCAGTGCCACTGCCAGTCCTACACTGACGGCCTCTCCGAACAGCATTAGCGGTCTAGACTATATGGAAGGCGAAGGTCCGTCGAATTCCCAGAGTTACATCTTGACAGGTGCCAACCTCGAAGGCGAAGGCGAAGTGACTGTGACGGCAAGTGAGAACTTCGAAATCTCATTGGACAACGAAGACTTCTTTGAGACGCTGTACGTACAGTTTGCTGACGGCGAACTCATCGACCAACCTGTGACCATCTACGTCCGCCTCATGGAAGGCCTTGAAGTGGACACCTACACCGGCACCATCAGCCACGAAGGCGGCAACGCCACTGAAGAAGTCAGCCTGACGGGTACAGTCCACAGCGAGGACGAACCGGCAATGATTGCGATGATGCCTTACTACATCCAAGGCAACAACGGGTCGAACAACAATCGCGTGCCTGTGGCCGTGGCTGCCTATCTCTACAACCTGGCACCCGAGACCACCTACCGCTACGTGAACCAGTTCGTCGACTCGAACGACGGTCCCGAGACCGCTGGCGCAGGCAATGTGATCTATGCCAATGTTGAAGGTTTCTACCGCAGCACCAGCCCGAGTCTGTCGACCGAAGGCGGTTATGGCGAGTTCACCACCGATGAAGACGGTATTGCCCTCGTTTGGTTCATCAACGAGCCTACTGCTAACGCCCGCTTCACGCCCGGCAACGAGGTCTACCTCCGCGTCCGCATCAATGACGGCAACGACGGCACTACGGTTGAAAACATCTTCACCTCGTATGAATACGCTACCGTGCTCAACTTTGGCACCGAACGCGACAACTACCAAGGCACGGCCTTCTATGCCAAGAGCAACGAACCCGCCATGACCTTCGCCCTTTTGCATGCTGACGCCGAAGACGAACGTCCCATCTATTCCACCAGCATCGAGACCACGGGCGTCGACTTTGCTGGCATCAACCAGTACGCCGACTTCTACAAGGAATGGGTGGCCGGCAAGGACGGCTGGTTTGGCGGCATCCTGCCCAACGACAACAAGGACGGCATCAACGCCATCAGAATTGTGGATATGGAAAGCAATGTCATCAACACATACTACACCGAAAATGGTCAATGGCATCCCAATGCCAACACCAGCAACCCGAACTTTGGTTTGGACGAGCCCATCTTCATCGACCTCACCGATGATGGCGTGGACGACAACGTCGAAACCAACGTGAAGGTATGGAACGCCAACCACGAGTTTGTAATCGAGAATGGTGACAATGCGCACTACATGATGACGGTTTACAACGTCCTCGGCCAACCGGTGATGCAAAAGCAAATCAACGCAGGCAGCACCGAACGCATCAGCCACAGCCTGGCCACTGGCATCTATGTCATCCGTATGGAAAACAACCAGAGCCGCGTCTCCGTGAAAGTTTTAGTAATGTAATAAATATAGTTAGGTAAGTAATTTTTCCTCCCTTCGGGGAAACAAAAGTCCGGGATTTCTCTCGGACTTTTTTGTTTCATCGCCCTTAGTTAAGTAACAGTTCAAAATTAATCGTCATTTTATTTTGACTTCGAGACTATGGGACTATGACTTATGACTTATGACTATGACAATGACCACTTCCGCCAAGAGCTGAAACCTCAGCATCCCTGTGAAAGAGGTCATGGTCAATGGTCATAGTCAAAAAAGTCTCGTAGTCTCATGCCCAATATGTAAACTAATTTTGCTCATCTACTTATCAATAAAGCAATTCAACTATTTAATAAAGTTGCTCCTTATTAATCACATACAACGACTTGTCTTTAATGCTATAAATCTGTGACTCGGTGCAAAACACATCGGGGAAATTGAGCGTCGCCACTTCCTTATTCTCACCGTCCACAACGACCGTCTCCTTACCATGAGAATAGAAACGCAAATCGCCATATTTGCCATTATAAACAAACAAATCATTAAAACTGATAAAGTCCGTGCTTTTCAAGCCGCCATCAAGGTGGAGCACCCCATTGTCGCAAACCACATAAACGCCAATAGTGTCCATTTCAACCAAGTGGACAAATTTGTTGTCCTTCTTGACACAAACATCGGGACCGACGAAGGCATTCATACTGCCCGAAGACTGAATCACCACTGGCGCCACTTCCTTTCTACCCACAAGTGCACCCGTATTTGCCTGATATTTCTCAACAGACTGGTGACCTTCCTTATCAGCAAAAAGCAAGAACAAGGCATCATCATCCCTAAACTCCACATCCTTGATAAAATCCGCATATTTCTTACGTTCGTGCATATACACATTCTTTCCAGTTTTCTTGTCATACGCTGCCAAAAAGGGTTTACCCCATTTGTCCAAATACGTATAATAGAAAGAGTATGAGTGAGGTGCATAGCCCATATTGACCATAAGCAAATAGTCTTTCGTGGCAAACAACCTTGAGAGACTGGTCTTTTTTTCCGGCAATCTCGCATGCCACAATTCCTTGCCGTTAGAATCGGTCTTTATAAGTCTTTTAATGCCAGCGATATAGATATCGGAACCATCAACAAAAGGATTAGAACAAACCCTGACCGAAGAAACCAAATTATATAGGCCATAGTGTTCACTCGACATCTCTTGCATATTCGTTTCCAAACGCCAACCCTCGCCATTGTTGATATCCACTGAATAGAGGCCATTGCCAACGAAAAGTAATGTTGAATCGTTCAGCTTCGTTGACATCTCAAATTCCTGAGCCGATTTGACATCACGCTCCCAAATCTGCGACTTTGATTTCAAATCGATTCTACACAGATTACGCCTACTGCCCAAACCCTTCGTTCCAGTCATACAAATCATCCAACCTTCTTCTGTATTGAAATACACAGGCCACATGCCGGTCCCTATTTTAAACTGTTCTTCGCCTGTCTCCGCGTCAACCAAGAAGAAGTCGTTTTCTTTGGCTTTGAAGACCACAGGGCCTCTCTTGATGTAAAGCTCTTCATTCCTATAGTATTTCTTGCGCCATTTCAACTCATTATGCTCAAGGTCGAAAAACACCGCATGACGGATGCCTGAATCGACAATCTTTTCATCTCTTCCAACGTCATCTTTCAAAGTGAGCAGCACCGTATTCGTAACCGAATCGAAATCGGCTCGTTGGATTGGAACCTCAAAAGTCTCTTTAAAGGCGATGATTTCTCTTTG